>JAEEGL010550135.1_pt1 | contig 80464 bp, 67 predicted proteins | sample 9134231 | NCBI WGS metagenome assembly JAEEGL01 (sample SAMN16246548, study PRJNA631951) | gut metagenome | biome: gut microbiome; feature: rumen; material: fiber-attached | host: Bos | place: Iran: Karaj | collected 2018-10 | reverse complement strand
GGTGGAGAAGTAGAAAGAATTATGAACATGGTTGATGGAGTACTTCTTGTTGTGGATGCTTATGAAGGAACTATGCCTCAAACAAGATTTGTTCTTAAAAAAGCACTTGCTGCAGGTGTAAAACCAATCGTTGTAATTAATAAAGTAGATAAACCATCTGCAAGATGTAAAGAAGTAGTAGATGAAGTACTTGAATTATTTATGGATTTAGATGCTACTGAAGAACAATTAGATTTTAAAGTTGTTTATGCATCTGCTATTAATGGAACAAGTAGTCTAGATCCTGATATCTCTACTCAAACTAAAGGATTTGATGGACTTCTAGATTATATAATATCTGAAATACCAGAACCAAAAGGAGATTCAAATGCTCATTTACAATTCCAACCAGCTCTTTTAGATTATAACGATTATGTTGGAAGAATTGGTATTGGTAAAGTTCATAATGGAGTTATTAAAGTTGGAGAAAATGTTTCATGTATGAGACTTGATGGATCTGTTAAGCAATTTAGAATTCAAAAACTATTTGGATTTTTTGGCCTTAAAAAAATAGAAGTAGAACAAGCAGAAGCAGGAGATATAGTTGCAATAGCAGGTCTTTCAGATATTTCTGTTGGAGAAACTCTATGTGAACCAAATTTCTTAGAAGCATTACCTATACTTCATATAGATGAACCAACACTTCAAATGACTATTGGAACAAACTCATCACCATTTTGTGGAAAAGATGGTAAGTTATTAACTGCAAGAAAAATAGAAGAAAGATTAATAAAAGAAACTCAAAGAGATGTTTCTTTAAGAGTTGAACCAAATGATGCTGAAAGTTGGATAGTATCAGGTCGTGGAGAATTACACCTTGGAATTCTTATAGAAAATATGAGAAGAGAAGGCTTCGAATTAGAAGTAAGTAAACCAAAAGTAATATTAAAAGAAGAAAATGGTAAGAAATTAGAACCATACGAAGAATTACAAATAGAATGTCCTGAAGATACAGTTGGAAATGTTATTGAAGAATTAGGTCACCGTGGTGCAGTAATGGATTCTATGAATAATATTAATGGACAAGTAAGACTTGTTTATACTATTCCATCTCGTGGATTAATCGGATTTACAACAAACTTCTTAACACTTACAAAAGGATATGGAATAATTAACCATTCATTTAAAGAATATAAAGAAATGGCAACAGTTGATGTTGGAGAAAGAAGTTTAGGAGTTCTTGTATCTATAGATGAAGGAAAAACAACAGCATATTCACTTGGCGGTCTTGAAGATCGTGGAATAATGTTTGTAGAACCTGGTGTAGATGTTTACGAAGGAATGATAGTTGGAGAGCACACAAGAGAAAATGACTTAGCTGTAAATGTTACAAAAGGAAAGAACTTAACTAACATAAGAGCAGCTGGAAGTGATCATACAGTAGTGCTTAAAAGACCAAGACCAATATCTTTAGAGTACGCGCTTGATTATATAAATTCTGATGAACTTGTAGAAGTGACACCACATTTTATAAGACTTAGAAAAAGAATATTAAATACTCAAGAGAGAAAGAAATTTGATAGTAAAAACTAATTTTCTTTTTCTCTTTTCTATTGTATAATTTAAAAAGGAAGTGGAAATATGACATTAAGAAAAATACCTTTAAAGAATTATATTAAATTTGGAATAATAGTATTAACATCGTTAATAACATGTTTCATACTATTTATTATTTATAATAATTTTAAAAATGACTCAAGTGTATTAACAAATAAAGTTAGTGAAATAGATTATTTAGATATAGATAATTATATTAACGAAAATGAATCAGTTCTTTTCTATTTTGGAGTAGTTCAAGATGAGAATTCTAAAAAGATAGAAGAACAAATGCTTGAAATGATTGAAGAAAAAGATTTAGATTTTGTATATGTTAATTTATCAAAGCTAGATAATAAAAAAGGATTTTTAAAAAAGTTTAGTAAAGAATACTCTGATTCTAAAATAATAGATAATTATCCAGCTTTTGTATATTTAAAAGATGGAAATATTGTTGATGTAATTCAAAAAGAAGATAGATATTTAGAAATAGATGATGTAGAAAGATTTGTAGAATCTAATGATATTAAAGGAGAAAAGAATGCTTAATATTGTACTTTATGAACCTGAAATACCACAAAATACAGGAAATATAATGAGAACTTGTGTTGCTACTAATACAAGACTTCATTTGATTAAGCCTCTTGGATTTAAAATAGATGATGCTCACTTAAAAAGAAGTGGAGTAAATTATATAGATAAACTTGAATATTATGTTTATGAAAACTATGATGAATTTGTAAGTAAGAATCCTGGAGAGTATTATTATTTCACAAGATATGGACATAAACCTCATACAAGTTTTGATTATAGTGATCAAGATAAAGAAATATATTTAATATTTGGAAAAGAATCAACTGGTATACCAAGAGAATTATTGAAAGATCATTTAGACAGATGTATGAGAATACCAATGACATCTAATGTAAGAGCACTTAATCTTAGTAATTGTTGTGCAATTGTATTATATGAAGTATTAAGACAGCAAAACTATAGGGATTTATTATTTGAAGAACCACATAAAGATAAAGATTTCATAATAAATGGAATAGATAACAATGAAGGCTAAAAAGTGACAAAAAATGTTGACATTTATGATTATGTTGTGTTAATATTTATTTGTTGCTTATTTGGGGCATTAGCTCAGCTGGGAGAGCGCCACGTTTGCACCGTGGAGGTCAGCGGTTCGATCCCGCTATGCTCCACCATTTAAGTTATAAAGAACTTGTAAGAGTTCTTTTTTTGTTTTACAATTATTATATTAGGAGTGATATAAATGAAAAAGAAATATCTTTTAGGATTTTTAATTATTTCTTTTTGTTTTATTTTAGTAGGGTGTCAAGAAAAAGAAGATACAATTATTGGTAAATGGAAATATAAACTTAATGATAATTATATTGCGCATCTTGAATTTAAAAATGATGATTCTGGAATATATTATTTTAAAACACCTAATTTAGAAAAATCAAAATTCTTTACTTATAAAATTGAAGAAAAGAAAATAACAATTAAATTTATAGATAATGTAGATTTAAGAGAATTTGCTGATCATTTTGGAGCATATTTAGATAGAGAAAAAGCTTTAACAGTAACTTATGATAAATATTGGATAGAGAATAATAAGTTATACTTTGAAATAAGTGGAGATCCTTCCTTTAGAGTAAGTTTAGATAAAGAATAATAAAGACGTAATTTAAACGTCTTTTTATTTTATATTGAAATTATTGTGTTATAATTAATATGGTGATAGTATGGCTACAACTATTTTTTTAATTAGACATTCTAATTCTAAAGAGATAAAAATAAAAGGAAGACAATCTTTATTAGAGAGTAATAAAAATACTTCTTTAACTAAAGAAGGAAGAATAATTGCTAAAGATTTTAGTAAAAATAAATATTTACAAAATATTGATGTTTTAATTTCTAGTGATTATAAAAGAGCTATAGAAACAGCACTATTCTTTTCTAAAAACAAAAAATCATATGAAATAAATTCTTTGTTTGGAGAAAGAATTCATGGAGTTGATAATTTTGATGATCTTCCAAAAGATTTTGAAGAAAAACAATTATTAGATGAGAATTATAGAATTGGTTTTGGAGAAAGTCAAAAAGAAGTAAGAAGTAGAATGTATCATGCTTTGCAAGAAGTATTAGAATTTAATAAAGGAAAACAAGTAGCAATTATATCTCATAGTACTGCAATAACATTTTTACTACTTAAATGGTGTACAATAAATGATAAAGGAGAATATTTATATAAAGATAAAGTATTCTTTTATGGTGAATGGAAACCTTGTACATCTTTTAAACTAGTTTTTGATGATAATAATAGATTAATTGATATTAGTGAAATAAAATCAGAATTAAAAATAATGTCTTTTAACTTAAGACATATTATTAAAGAAGAATTTTTTGGAATATGGAAAAATAGATATTCAAGAATTGTTGATTTTATTAAATGTCAAAACCCAGATATAATTGGAGTGCAAGAACTAACTAGAAAAGGTAAAAGATATTTAAAGAGAAATTTAAGAGATTATAAAATAATTGGTAAAAAAAGACACAGTATTATTTTTACTAATGAGTATAACTGCCTATTAATAAAAAAAGATATTAAAATAACTTGGCATAAAACATTTTCTTTATCTGATAAAATAAATAGATTGGGAAGAAAATCAAAAGAAGATAATTTTCCAAGAATATGTACAGTTGCACATCTTCAAAAAGAAAATATTATGTATTTTGTTGCAAATACTCATATAGATAACAGTAATAGTGAAAATAAAAGAAGAATGTTAGGTATATTTGATTCAATAGTTAAAAAATATCAAAAACCAGATGAACATGTAATAATAACAGGAGACTTTAATATGTCTTTAAATAATAAGGGACTTCTAAAGTATTCTGAAAACTATTTAGATCCATTTAAAAACTATCAAGGAAGTACTTATGTAAATGACCCTGATATGAGAGCAATAGATCATATATTTTTAGATAAAAAGTTTATTTGTAAAAAACAAGAAGTACATACTAATTCAAATGATTATGGATTTATGAGTGATCATTATCCTTTGAGTTGTGAAATTAATTTATAAAAACGAGGTGATAATATGCTACAAGTTAAAAATATAGTTAAAAATTATGGAAAGATTTGTGCTGTTAACAATCTTTCTTTTGAAGTTAAAGATGGAGAAATATTTGGACTTCTTGGAGAAAATGGAGCAGGGAAAACAACAACTTTTAGAATTATTCTAGGTCTTTTAGATGCTGATTCAGGTTCAGTTACTCTAAATGGAGAAAAAATAGATTATAGTAAAACAGATAAAATAGGATACGTTACTGAAGAAAGAAGTCTTCTTACTAAATTAACTGTTAAAGAACAATTAATATATTATGGAGTACTTAAAGGATTAACTGAAAAAGAAGTATTAGATAAGATGGATAGTTTATTAAATGAATTTGATATGATTGATTATAAAAATAGAAAAATAAAAGAATTATCTAAAGGTAATCAACAAAAAATTCAATTTATTTCAGCAGTTATTAACGACCCTGTATTATTAATTCTTGATGAACCATTTACTGGACTTGATCCAATAAATGTAGCACTTTTTAAAAATTATATTAGAAAACTAAAAAAACAAGGTTGTTCTATTATTTTTTCATCTCATCAAATGGAACATATAGAAGAATTTTGTGAAAAAATGGTTATTTTAGTAAAAGGAAAAAGTATATTAGAAGGATATATTAAAGATATAAAGAAAGACTATAGAAAACATAATATCTTTATTAAAGGAGATATTGATGTAGATGAAATCAAAAAAATAAAAGGTGTTCTTGAAGTTAAAAAGAATAGTGATGAATATATAGTTAAAATAGAAGATTATGATATAGTAGATAAAGTATTTAAAAAAATATCAAATAAAAGTATATCTAAATTTGTAGTAGAGGAAGCTACTTTAAATGAAATATTTATTGCAAAAGTAGGTGAAAAGAAATGAAAAACAAATTTTGGTATTTAACAAAATATGGTTTAAAGAAAAAGTTTAAATCAAAATCATTTATTATATCAAATATTATTTTATTTATTCTTTTAGTAGGACTTCTTAATATAGATACAATTATTTCTTTCTTTGGAGGAGACTTTAATAAAGAAGTAAATGTATATGTTCTTGATAATACAAATAATAATTATGATTCATTTAAAGATAATTATGAAAAAGTAAAAATAGTATTAGATAATAATGAAGATAAAGTAAAAATAAGTAAAAGTGAAAAAAATAAAGAAGAATTAGAAAAAGATATTGAAGGTACTACAGATATAATTGTAGAATTAAATAATGATAACGATAATTATATAAATGCAAGTATAATAACTGAAAATTATATAGATCCTTTTATATATCAAAGTTTATTACAAACAATTAATAATACAAAATATGAAATAGCATTAAAGAATAGTAATATTGATGTACAAGAATTAGCTGAAATATCTAAGACTGTTGAAGTAAATAGAATAATTTTAGATGATTCTAAAAATACAGAAGAAGAAAATATGAACGCAGTTATGGGTGTAGTATTCCCAACGATTATTTTCCCTTTCTGTATGTTAATAATCCTTCTTGTACAAATGATAGGAACTGAAATTAATGAAGAAAAAACAACAAGAAGTATGGAAATAATAATATCTAATGTATCAGCAAAAGTTCATTTCTTTTCAAAAATGTTATCTAATAATTTATTTATAATTACACAAGCTGTTTTATTATTTGTGTATGGTGCAATTGGATTTTTAATTAGAGGTGTTGTTGGAACAGGAATTAATTCAGATATTACTGATGAGATAAGTAATACTATATCTTCATTATCTAATTCTGGATTATTTGATAAATTATATTATATTATTCCAGTTACAATTATTTTAATGATACTATCTTTTGTTGCATATTCGTTAATTGCAGGAATTCTAGCAAGTATGACTGTTAATACTGAAGATTATCAACATATACAAACTCCAATAATGATTATTTGCTTTATAGGATACTACTTAGCAGTTATGTCTAGTATGTTTAATGGAAGTTTATTTATAAGAATATTAAGTTATATTCCATTAATATCTTGCTTATTATCTCCAGCTTTATTAGTAATTGGACAAATTACAATTATCGATGTAATGATATCTGTAACAGCTCTTTTACTATTAATTGGAGTATTAAGTAAATATGGCTTAAAGATTTATAAAATAGGAATACTTAATTATTCTACAGATAAGATGTGGAGTAGGATATTTAAAGCAGCTAAAATGTAGGTGAAGTATGAAAAAATGTGTATTGTTATGTAACAATTATAGTGGTAAAAAAAATAAAAAAAATTATATAGAAGAATTCTTAAAAATATTAAAAAATAACAATTATGATACAGAAGTAATTGAATCAAAATATAAAGCTCATATAGTAGATATTGTAAAAGAATTAAATGATAATATAGACTTAGTAATTTCTATTGGGGGAGATGGAACATTTAACGAAGCAATGAGAGGAAACTTTCAAAGGAAAAAAAGAATAGTACTTGCTCATATTCCAATGGGAACTACTAATGATGTTGGAAAAATGTTAGGATATGCAAAAGATCCAATTAATAATTTAAAACTATTAATGGATGGAGTAGTAAAAAATATAGATGTATGTACTATTAATAATGTTCCATTTATTTATGTAGCAGGATTTGGAAAATTTATGAATATTCCATATGAAACAAAAAGAAAAAGTAAAAAGAAATTTGGTTATCTTGCCTATGTATTTAATGGTGTTAAAAACTTCTTTAGATTTACAAAAATGCATGATATAACTTATAAAATAGATAATGAAACTTATAGTGGGCCTTATTCTTTTTTAGCAATAACAAATGCAACAAGAATTGCAGGTGTTAAATTATTTGATAATATTAAGTTAGATGATGGAAAGTTTGAAATACTTTTTTGTAACATAAAAAAAAGAAAAGACATTATAAAATCTTTAATTAGATTAAGAAAAACAGATATTACACATGTACCAGGATTTTACTTTCATACTTCAAATAATTTAAAAATAACAATAAATGATGAAAAAGATTTACCATGGTGTTTAGATGGTGAAAAGTATGATATAGAAGGTAATGAAATTGAAATAAAAATAGATCAAAATACAAAAATAATGTTACCTAAAACAAACATAGATGAATTATTTAAAAAAAAATAAGATAGAATATCAAATTCTATCTTATTTTATATAATCATTGTTTTTTAGTTTGTTTATCAATTTTTCTTTAGAAACGTTTCCTTCAATTCTTTGTAGCATAGATATTTCTTTACCATTTTTTATAAATACAGTAGTAGGAGTACTTCCAATACCATAAGTATTATAAAATTCTTCATCTTCTTCTTCGGATAAATCAGAATAGTTTAGATTGTATCCAACTATATCATACTCTTCAAGCACTTCTTCAACTTTAGGAATGTATTTTTCACAGTGTTGACATCCATCCCTTGTTACAACAAAGAAAAATGTTTCATTATTCTTTAATTTTTTATTTAGTTCTGAATAACTAATATCTTTTAATTTACTTGATCCACATGAAGTAAATAACATAATTGATAAAAACAATAATAAAAAATATTTAACTCTTTTCATATAAGTACCTCAAAAAGAATAATAACACAAAATAATTATTAATTCAAATAAAAAGGTCTATTAATTTTTTTGAAAATAATATATAATGTTATTATATATATAGTACGATAGCTTACTATGGGGTTAAAGTATTCGGAAAGAGGAATAATATGAAAAAAAATAAATTGTTTTTAATAGCGATATTTTTATTTGTCTTCAGTTTTGCAATAGATGTTGATGCGTATTGTACAACTAGAAGATATAGTGATATGAAAGCAGTCGCTTATAAAGCTAATGTTAGTTATGAGTTGAAGTTTGATGAATTTCACCACCATTATTTTGAGTTAACAGTTACTGATGTAGATAAAACAATTTTAGTATATTTTGGAGGAATATATTATGAACCAGTTGATGGTGTAGTACATATCGAAGCTAGGTTATCAGGTGGAACTACATATGAAGTTCAATTGTTCGGAGGATATGGAACCCATTGCGTTGAGGAATATTTATATGCAAAAAGAATAACTGTACCTAAATACAATATTTATAGTGAAAGAGATGAATGTATTGAATATGAGGAATTTGAGTTATGTAGTAAATGGTATCCAGGATATATTGGAGGAGAAGATGTATTCCTTGATAAATTAAATGAATACGTTATTTCTTTAAATAAAACGGAAGAAGAAACAATAAAAGTAAAAGAAAAAAGTTTTTTTGAAAAAGTAATTGATTTTTATACAGATAATTTAATTTTTACACTACCTATAACAATAATAATCTTATTATTTATTGTATATAAGATAGTTGTAAGAATAATAAGAAGAAGAAATAGAGTTAAACTAAATTCATAAAAATAACAAAAGGAGGTATCCTAATGAAAAGATATAGAAGTGCATTAATACTGTTAATAACAGTAACAATATCACTATTATTATTAATAGATGTAAAAACAACAGAAGCAGCAGATGTACCTACTGTTACTAATGCATATGCTTTTATATTAAAGCTTGTTAGATATAAAGGAAATGGTAATGTTGAAGATGTTAATGTAAAACCATTGTTTATATATAACCCAGATATTATGCTTGACACTGATTATTATCAAATAAGAAGTGCAGGAAGTTATCCGCATGATTATGATCAATTTTATGATGGAAGTAGTTGGGATATTTCTCCAGTTTCATATGGAGACGAACATTCAATGACAGGAGATCAAATCGCTTCTGATGATAATGAAGGAACAAATCAAGCATATAACTATACAGTTGGTGGAACAGAAATGACTGGAGTAGGAGCTGAGTTTGAAGAATCTAATGCACCTACAATTGGAGATAACCATGAATTTGATTGGGGAAACGGATTTATGGGAGTTATTCAGTCATTTATGCATTTAGGAATGCAAACATATTTATATACTTCTAATAGTGGAGCAGTATATGGTCCACAAAGAGAAAGAGATCCTGCGGAAGGTGATACTGGTTTTAAAGAAAAGACATATCATTATCATAGTAAAGCTGTAAAAGCAAGATATCCTAGAAGTATGATAGAATATAGATTTGATTTTCAAGGACAACCTATAGAGGATAGAAATTTAACTCCTGCTAGTGTTGAAAATGGTTATGTTGATACTTTATTAAGAAGATATGGTGGAACAAAACAAAAAATATATGATAATTTTCATTATACTGTAATATCTGATGAATATCCAGAAATATATGTGGAAGCAATTCCTGTACATAGAGTAATTGAAAAAGATTCAAACAAATTAACGTATGACGGAACATATACCGTTGATACAATTTGGAAAGAAGTTGAGCCACAACAGCATTGGACAATATCTGATTGGTATGAAGATGGATGGGAATGCGATGAAGGAAGGTCTAATGGTGTTGGAGGATGTGTAGTTGTTACTGGAACTATACCAAACGAAAGTATAGTGTATAGCCCTAGTGACTGTCCAGCAGGTGCGGAAATTACTAAGAATTCTTATAAATGTGAAAATGCATTTAATAAAAGAAAGGTTGATTGTTGGACATGTAGACATAATATTGAGCAAACACGAACAGATCCAGCAATTCAATTATGGAGTTTAAATGTAAAACCTGGTAAAAAAGTTAATCATGTCATAAATGGTACTTTAATGAGCGGACCTTCATATTTAGTGCTTGCAACAGATTCTCAAGATGGAGAGTTTTTAAATAGAGCATTCGATTCTTGTGAAAGAAACAAACATTGTATAAAAAAAGATGGTGCTTGTTCTGGTAGTTATGAGTATTATGTTGGTCCTGATAAAGATAGAGGTTTAGTTGGAACTACTACTAGAAATCCATATATTCTTGATGGAGGATGTACTAGATTAGCTAGTACACTTGGTAGACAACATATATGGCTTGAAGATTCTGAACAAGACGAAGACCCAACACCAGATTGTGATGAGCCTTCTTGTGGTAAATTGTGCCAGGTAGCTTGTAGTGATTATGCTGGCGACAAGAAAAGTGATGATTATTTGAGATGTTCTGAATATTATTGTGATGCAAAAGTTGATAAAGATCTTCTTGATGCAGATGATAACAAAACACCAAATGCAAGAAAAGCTAAAAGAAATTGTCTTATAAAAAACTGTGAATATATTTATGGTGAAATACCGCCTGGTGGTGGGGAAAAAGATAGAACTTCAGTAGATAGTTGTATTTTAACTCCTTCTCCATATGCACCTAGTACTCAAGATTTAACATCATCTTGTAATAAAGTAGGAAATGATTTTGTTCAAAACAAAAAAGGTGTATTTGTTGAAGATTGCGTTGGAGATGTTGTATTTGATTATGATGATGATGAGAGTACAGAGGAACCTAAAGTATATGAACATAGAACATATATTAATAAAATATGTAAAGAAGAAGTCGATTTTGAATTTAAAGATTTAAGTGAGGAATACTTGCCTATAGCAGGAACAGGATTTACTTATCCAATTATAGAACATGGAAATAGAAAATGTACTTATTTCTTTAACTTACAACAATGGAAGTTTGATTATGCATCAGCTCCTTCAAGACAACCAATTTATAGAAAGAGACTTTTATATATTCTAGAACAGTTTAATCAGGCAAGTAAGAAAAGTGAAGATAGAACAAAAACTTATTTAAATGAACTTAAAAAAGAAGAATATTTTGGAAGCGAAGCAAATACTTACGGTACAATAGAATATGAAGCAGAAAAATTTGATTTTAATAATTCTAGTATAGAGGTAAACATAAAGGAAAAATTAGTAGATGGTTCAATTGTGGCACCACAAAAACAAAATTTAGTGATTATTTCAGCTCCTGAGGGGCTAAGAACAAATGCTACATTATCTACTATAGCAATAAATGATAGATCGAAAAATCACGTAGTAAAAGTTGAGAATAATACTATTGATTATAGTTTGAGAGTTGAAAAATACGAAACAGATGCTAGTGGAACTATGGTAAAAGGATTACCAAAAGTTTGTGTAAGTACAGACGGTAAGGCAACAGTTTATGCTGCACCTGGAAATGGAATTTGTGATACGAATTCAAGTGGACCAATATATGCAGATAATGTTCATTACACTGATTTTAATATTAAGCTTAAAAATGACAACCCAGTTATATCAAATGTATCTGTAAAATCAAAAAATGGAAGTGTAAATTATTATGCTGATGAAGAAACATGTAACTATAACGTAGGAGGTCCTGAAGAAGGTTGTTACTTTGAAATTGATGCACCAGCAGGAGAAAAAATAAGTTCAAAGGATTTCTATTCTAGTTCAGTAACAGCAAATTTGATATATGATGTTCCTTCTTCTCCAACTTCTGTTTCAATATTAGATATAGTTTTACAAAATAAAACTGAAACAACAAGAAGAATAGATGCTGAAACAGCTAAAATAACAAGAAATGCTGGAAGTAGTGATGAAATTCATAAATTAGTGGGGGAAGTAACATATAGAGATTTGAATGGAAATATGAAAACAATTACATGTCCGCAAACAATAAGTTTAAAATGTAAGGATTGTGGAACATGTGGATTAGGATGTAAGATAGAAAAGATTGATGAAAATTATTATGTCTTAGAATCTACAGGAAGTACTAATCCATCTACAACTGCTTACTATATTAATACATCAGCAAAGTATGGATTGGATTATAAATTTGCAAACAAAATAAATCCATCGCTTGAAAATTATAAAAAGAGCTATATATCATTAAGTACACCAATGTCTGGAAATGATATTATGTTTGGATATGTAAGAACAGAAGATGAGAATTGTAATGCTCTTTGTCCTTTTCCATGCCAAGGACCATTGTGTAATGACCAATCAGAACAACAAGATTGTACTAAATTATTCTCTCCAACAGAAAGAGGAGATATTTATAATTATTGTGGTAATCCAGAAAATCTAGCAAAAGATATCAATAATTATCCTGATAGTAAGACTTGCTTTAAAAAATGTAGTAATACGTGTCCAAATGATAAATGTAGTTTTGATAAAGCATATTCATTCTGTGATGAAAAATGGGATTCATTAGGATTTGACAGTCAAGAAATATGTATGCATGCATGTTACCAGGATTGTGATAACATTGGTAATGGAGATAATTATTTATTTAGAACAGTAAGCGTATTAAATCCATTCCCTAATTCAAATGAAAGTACTTACCCATTTGATAAGGGAGCTAGAAAAATAGGAGCAAACTGGCTAGGATTATCAAATTACATAACATATGATGAAAATGATGATACAACTATTACTGGTCCAAATGCAAATGTAAAAGTAGAGTACTTAATAGATTTAACACCAGAAGATATAAGAAAAATTAGACAAGATACTATATCTTCATCAAATGGAGTTAATGATTCTAAAAGTAAAAGAGCAGTATATGCAAAATTAGATAGAGTAAAAACTAGTTCAAAAATAGTGTCAGAATTTAAGAGTAATTTCTTACATAATTCGCAATTTGTAAATATTTTTATACCAAAACATGGAAAAAATATAGAAGCAACATTTAAACCATAGAAAAAAAGAAGGTGAACAAATGAAAGAGTCAATGTGGATGTATTTCTTTGCAACAATAGGAATGATAGGAATAGTAGTAATAAATATATTTGGCCAAATAGTTGTTAGCAATGAACAAAACTACTATTTATTAAAAGAAATAACTGAAGCAGCGATGTTTGATTCAGTTGATCAAAACGCTAAAAGAAAAGGTATTGGGGATGATAGACCAATAAATGGATGGGATAAAGAATCTGTTCATTGTCAAGAATATGTACCAGGTACAATAAGAATCTTTAAAGAAAAATTTGTTGAAAATTTTATTAGAAGATTTGCTGAAAGTGCCGAGTTAAATAAAAAATATAGAATTATAATACATGATATAGATGAATGCCCTCCAAAGGTAACTATTTCTTTGATAGCAACAAACAGTTTTGATTTTGTCTCCTTCTTAAGAATTGATTTAAGTGGAGATGATCCACCTGGTGCCGCAGAAATAGTTAATTCATTAACAGGAATATTAGAGACGACAACTCCTGACAAATATTAACAAAAAAAGACAATTAATGATTGTCTTTTTTTTCTAGATGATATATACTAATAATATGATAGATAATAAGGTATAAGGAGAACTTTATTAGAATAGGAAGGGTGAAATATATGAATAATAACAATAATGTAAATGTTTCAAAATTAAAAAAAATCACTAAAAGTAAGAGCTTTGTAACAGCTACTTGCGCAGTTTTAGCTGTATTAGTATTAATAGTCGGTTACAATTTAAGAATTAGAAATGCAACACAACCAGTAAGAGTACCTGTAGCAACAAGAAGATTAACAGCAAGACATTTAATTACAGAAGAAGATGTTAGATATGTTGAGGTACCTAGTGGAGCATTATCAGGAGACTACTTTAGTAGATCAGAGTACGTAATAGGACAATACGTAAACTATGATTCTACAATTCAAGAAGGTAGTTTGTTTTATGTTGGTTCAATAGTATCTCGTGATGAACTTCCTGATGAAGCTTTATTAAATGTTCCAGAAGGAGAAACTTTATACTATTTAACAGTTAACATGTTAACAAGTTTTACTAATTCAATCTTACCAGGTAGATATATAGATTTATATATTTCTACAGAAGCAGATAAAAAAGCTTTAGTTGGAAAAATGTTAGAAAATGTTAAAGTTTTACAAGTTAAAACTGCTGATGGAAGAAATGTATTTGATGATTCTGAAGATTCAAGAGTACCATATGTAATTATGTTCTCTGTTCCAGAAGATCAACACTTATTATTAAGAGATATAAATGCAATTAATAACTATTCAATTTCATCAGGATCAACTGGATTCTCAAGAATTGATGTAATCCCAGTTCCTACAAAAGCTTATTTCAAAGATGGAGATAAAGAAATTCAATCAACAGTATCAAGTCAATTCTTGAAAGATTACATATTAAATATGGCAGCAATCATTCCAGAAGACGTTACTGTTCCAACAAATACTACAAATGTTATAACAAATCAATAGAAAGGGTTAATTATGAATAATGAGTCAATGAATTTTGGTAATATTGGCTTTGGAAATGCATCAAGTAATAGTGTGGTAAATAATAGTAGTAATACTGTAGTTTCTGCGACTCAGAGTTCAGAAACACAGCAAACCCAACCGGTTGAACAACCTGTTGAAAAGCCAATTGATTTAATGGCAGGTGTTAAAGAAGCCCAAGAAGCAAAAGCAAAAGAGGAAGAAGAAGCAATTAATGATTTTAAAAATACTAGTGTAAAAAAATCAAATTATGAAAAAGATGCTGATAATTTCTCTCAAATTGATTTTGGTCCATTAAAAAGATATCTAGATGATGATGATATTACCGATATTTCTTATAGTAATAATGGTCAATTATGGCTTAAAACATTAAGTAGAGGTGTTTATAGAGCTGATCAACAAGATGTTGATAATGCTCTAATTGAAAAAATAGCCTTCCAGTGTTCAAATATAATGGGTAAAACATTTAATATGGCTCATCCATTCTTGGACTCAGAAAGTGCTGAACTTCGTATGAACTTCGTTCATGATTCTATTGCAAGAAATGGTATTGCAGTAGTTTTCCGTAAAACACCAGCAAAAATAAGACTTGAAAAACAAAAATTGTTAAATGAAAAATATGTTCAATTAAGTATACATGATTTTTTAATAAATTGTGTTAAAGGACACTGCAATATTATTGTATGTGGAGAAACTGGTTCAGGTAAAACAGAACTTGTTAAATATCTAGCAAGTCATACAGCAGAGAATGAAAAATTAATAACAATTGAGGATACTCTTGAGTTGCACTTGGATAGAATTTTTCCACATAGAGATATAGTTGCTATGAAAACTAATAATATTGCATCATATTCTGATGTGTTAGTTACATGTATGAGACAGAACCCAATATGGATATTACTTTCCGAGGTTCGTAGTGCAGAAGCAGTTACTGCTGTTCGTAACTCTATTTCATCAGGACACTATATTTTATCAACAATCCATGCTGATAAAGCAGAAAGTATACCACACCGTATGTATTCCTTACTTGAATCCAATATCGATGTTGAACAGTTCTTAAAAACAATTTATCGTTATGTTCAAATAGGAGTATTTGTTCGTGGTAGATATAAACCAGAAGAAAAAAGATTCGTTCGTGAAATAGCAGGTGTTTGTGAATTCTTCGTAACAGATGATACGAATGAACCTAAATTTAATAATATATATTTAAAAACAGTTGGTGGAGAAGAAACATATCAAGAACCAACTATACATATCAAGAATTATCTTGAAGGACAAGGTGTAGATATAACTAATCTATTTGGAGAAAAACTTGGATCACTTGCAGATGCTAATAAAGCAAATGGAATTGAAAGTGATGTTAAAGAATTAAATGGAGAAGTTATTCATACAGAAAAGAAAGAAAATATTAGTCAAAATAATAATAATCAAGTTGAACAACCTGTTGTAGATAATAATCAAAATAGTGCAGCAGTTAGTGTAAGTGCTGTTGAACAAACACAACCTGTACAAACAATTCCACAACAACCTGCAGTTCCAACAGTTCCACAACAAATGGCACCAGTTCAACAAGAGACAATACAACAACCAAGTATTGCACAACAAAGCATAATGCCACAAAGTATGGTACAACCTGTTATGCAACAAAGTGCAGTACAACCATTGAATAATCAACCAGTAAATCAACAACCAGCAGCACAAGAATCTAAATTTTTTGCAGGAGTTATTCAATAAAAAAAGAAAGTAGGTGATTATATGATAGAATCCATTATTTGTTTAGCTTTAATAGGATTTGGAGTACTTTTCTACTTTAAGAAAGGTGATACTTCAATGAGCCAATTTGTAATTGGTCAAACTGCAAGTATTTATAATAGATATGCTCCATATTCTTTTAAACAAATAAGAGAAAAAGTAAAAGAAATGGGACAAGAATATACTAAGAAAGAATATCTTGTTCAAATAGCTATATTTGCAGGTGTTGCTTTTGGTATATCATATTTATATTTCTATAATATGTTAGTATCAATTATATATGTAGGTGTAGTAATAAGTATAATCCCTTATTTAACATATTTAAGATGTAAAAGAATTTATTCAGAATTCTTATTTGAACAAATTCAAGTATATACAACAAATACTATAATGGAATTCCAAACAACTCAAAACTTTGTTAAAGCAATAGAAGGAGTATGGAATTCAGGAGTTCTTGATTCACCTGTAAAAGATGATGTTAAGTATATGATTGATTTAGCATATAGAAATGGTGATATTGATGAATCAATTGAATTTATGAATCAAAAATATGATTATCATATGACTAGAAATATGCATCAATTGTTCTTACAAATTACAAGAGAAGGTGCAAGAGAATCAAATGAAGTACTAGAAAATATGTTACTTGATATAGACGTACTTGTAGAAGGAGTTTATCGTGATAGAATTGATAGACAAAACTTCCATAGACAGTTTATTCAATATGGACTATTACTTTATGCAATGGTTGCATTAGTACAGTATTTACTTGGAATAGATAATTATATACAAATATTAGAAGAACCAATAGTTAAAATTATGCTTCATGGTATTGTTATATTTAATAGTTATTTTCTTCTTAATGGAGAAAAATATTATAACGAGAATGTAGGTGCTGAATAATGACAGAAACAGTAATTATTTTAATATTATTAGGTATTGGATTATTCTACACTGAAACTATTGAAACTCAAAAGTTTTTCAATACACAAGATGGATATTTATTATCTTTAAAAGAAAAAGATTATGACTTCTTATTAATGGCAAAATATGGAGAAAAAGTAGAACCAAATAAAGTATTTATGACAAGAGTTAAAAATGCTTTCTATTCTGGATTATTCTTAATGGGAATGATGGTAGTAGCAGGAAGTTTATCTTTCTTAAATGTCATAATTGTACTTGTATTAACATATGTAATATTTAAATCAGGATATTCTAATTTAAAATCATATTATAAAAAATATATGGCTCAAATAGATTTATTATTACCATATTATTTGAAGAATCTAGAAATATTGTGTCAGAACTATACAGTTCCAGTAGCACTTGCAAGATCAATTGATAATGCTCCAGAAGTATTTAAAGTTGGTTTAAGAAATCTTATAGCAAAGATTGATGCTGGAGATTCTTCAATACAACCATATATGGATTTTGCAATTGAATATCCAGTGCGTGATTCTATGAGAATGATGAGACTTTTATATAGACTTGGATTAGGTGCTCAAGAAAATAAATATAAACAATTAATTATTTTCTCTAAATCAGTTTCATCACTTCAAAATAAAGCACGTGAAGTAAAATATAAACAAAGATTAGATGCCATGGAAAAGAAAACAATGATAATGCTTGTTGTTACTGGTGGAGGTACAATGGGTGTCTTGTTATTGTCAATGCTTATGCTTTTTGGTATATAATTATTGATAAAAAGAAAAAAGAAGTATATAATTAATTTATATAGTAGAAAGGAGATTAGTATATGAAAGAGGCAACTGGAGAATTAAATATGACATTAGTTACAATTATTGCTATAGCAGCTGTTTTAGGTTTCGTAACATTCTTTTTACCTGGAATTCTTGATTCTGTAGGTCAAAAATGGAATGATGCAGAAGAAACTCAATGTACAGTTGGAACAGATGGAAAAACTCATTGTACTGGCCCTGGTGCAAGTAAAAGAGCAACAACTGGATCAGGATCATAAGATTAATTATAGAATAAAAAGGAGCGTGATTTAGATGCGTGATTCCTTAGGTGGAACAATGTTATTTTGGATAGTATTGTTCTTATTTAGCATTTTTATAATATTTATTGCATTTATAATTAAATACGCTCGAGTATATAAAATAAAAAATACTATGGTTAGTTATGTTGAGAAAAATGAAGGAATAGATACGCAAGCTAATTTTGATATGAAACTATTACTTTCAGGGTACCCTGTTGAAGGGCAATATAAAATTTGTAGAGTTATGTTAAAAAGTGGAGGATATTACACTATAGAACTATATTCAAGAACAGAATTTCCAGTTATTGGTAATTTTGTTTCTCTTAATATTGCCATAAAAGGGGAAACTAAAACAATAAAGACAGGAACAAAAATTAAAAATACTTCTGATGGTGCTTTATTGTTTAATTCAACTGAAAATGAGTGCTTTTTGTGCACTATAAATAAAGGTTGCGATGTAGTTAGTTATTAATAATAGTATTTTTTTATAAAGGAGTTGAGATAAATGCGTGAATCCATGGGTGGAGCAATGATATTCTGGATCGTTCTATTTTTATTTAGCATTTTTATTGCATTCATATCATTTGTTATCAAATATGCTCGACTTTATAAAATTAAAAATGCTGTTATAAATTATATTTCAAGACAAGAGGGAAATATAAATCGTGAAAATGTTGATTCCTTATTAAGATCAATGGGATATCAAAGAGATGGAACGTATAAGATTTGTAGATATTTTCCTACAAATAATGGCGCATTCTATTACGTTGAGTTATATTCTGCAGCTGAGTTACCTATAGCAGGAACTCAATTTTTAGGTTTAAAAGTTACTGTAAAAGGTGAGACTAGAACTATAGAAAGAAATGAAGAAAACAATGAATTCTATTCAAGCGTAAATACTACTGGATGGTTTTATGGAACTAATGATCAGTGTTATTTGTGCAATATAGGACAGAGTTGTACTACATCAAATATTGAATAAAAATGGGAGAAGGTTAGGAAATGAATGTATTAGTTGTAAACCAACAAGAGGAAGTTTTATCATCACTAAACATTGAAGTAATCAAAACTCTAAGAGGAACATTCAGTTCTGATGAAATAATTAGTACCTTTACAAATTTCTTTTTTGTAAGAATGATTATTGATATTACAGCTCTTCAAAATTCTGAAGATATTGTAACTTATCAAAAATTATCTATAGGATTACCAATTGATAAAATAATTCTTTTAATACCACCTAGTTCAGTAGTGGCAAATAATTATTTTTTATCTAAATTAATTTCTATGGGGTACTATAATTTTACTACCAATGGTGAAGGTGTAATGTATTTGCTTTCTACACCTAATACATATAAAGAGGTTGCTCATTTACACCAAGTAGGTGGAATGGGAGATATGCCTCCTAATCAACCAATGGTACAGAGTGATAATAGTGGTGGATTTTCTCAAAGTAATTATCCAATGAATGGGCAAAATAATAATCAAATGATGCCTCAACCACAGGCACCAATGAATGATTATTCTATGATGCCACAAGGAAATACTGGATATAGAGTAAAATCTTTAGGCGTTGTTAATGTGACTGATTCAAGTGGAGCTAGTTCTTTAATCTATATGATGAAAAAAGAACTAGAGGAAACATTTGGAGCATCTGTTTTAGCAATAGAAGTTGATAAAAGAGATTTCTCTTTCTTTAGAGAACAAAATATGATATCTACAACAAAAAGTTCACTTGCAAGAGAAATAATGCAAGCTGTAGGTTATGGATGTGTTTTAGTTGATTTGAATGATTATGAAGATCCGGTTTGTGAGGATGTCATTTATTTGATTGAACCTTCTGTAATTAAGCTAAATAAATTAATGCTTAGAGATAGATCTATATTTCAAAAATTAAAAGGAAAAAAAGTAATTATTAATAGATCAACGTTAAGTGAAGCAGATGTTAAAGAATTTGCGTCTGAAGCAGGTATTGACATTTTTTATGTTCTACCGCCATTAAATGATCGTGAAAGATCTGGTATAATTGCTGATTTAATTAGAAGATTAGGAATAGCAAATAAATAACAATTATTGACAATATATCGATATTATTGTATTATTATAAATGAATTGGAGGAGTTATAATGAATATATTTTTAATTGCTGATGCTTGTGAAGGATTAGGACCAATTGTTTCTGTTATAAAAGCTTTATTTAACATTATTAAGATTTTTGTTCCTATTGCACTATTAATTTTTGGTGTAATAGATTTAGCTAAAGCTGTTATGGCAAGTGATGAAAAAGAAATCAAAGGAGCAACTTCTAAGTTTATCAAACGTGCTATCGCTGCTGTTGCTGTATTCTTTGCAGTTACAATAGTAGATGCATTAATGGGTATCGTTGGAAAAGGTGAAGATAACGGAGACGGTACAAATTCAGCTAGTTGGTCTGCTTGCTGGAATAGTAGATAATGTGTGTAAAGGAAGTTTAATAAACTTCCTTTTTTCTTGTTTTTTTTTCTTACTTTGATAAAATATAGTTAGAGGTGTTTTTAATGGACAAAAAGTTAATTAAGTTTGGAATTATATTTGTTGGATTAATAGTAGTAATTATTATTCTTTCGTTATTATTTAACACTGCTACAGGTGGAGCAAAATATACTTATGATAAAATAGAAACAAAACTTGTTGAAGCAGCAAAAAAATATGTAAATGATAAGAAAAAGAATAATATTGATGTATTACCAGAATCTCCTTTAGCAGATCCATATTATTTATCTTCTGATGTTTTAGTAAATGAAGAATATTTAAAAGATCTTTCTGAATATGCTAAAGATGAAACTACATGTGTAGGTGGTGTTAATATTTATAATGCAGGTGGAGGTAATTACGATTATGTACCTGAATTAACTTGTGGAATATATCACCAAACAGAAAAACTTGTTGATAAAGTAATTAGTGATAATGATAGTGGTGTTACACATGGTTCTGGATTATATCAAAGAATAGATGGAAGATTTATTACAGATGATAGTGAATTAAATATGGTTTCTTCAGATGACTTTGAATATGTATTTAGAGGAGACGAAGTAAATAATTATGTTAAAATTGATGACAATTTATGGAGAATTGTATCAATCGATAATGATAATAATATGTTACTTATATTTAATGAACATTCTCAAAGAGCAATAGCATGGGATGATAAATATAATGAGCAAGTTGCTAAATATCAAGGTGTAAATATTTATGAACAAAATGGATTAGAAAGTACAGCTTATAAAGCAGTAAAAGATTTCTATAATGGTTCATTAGTATTACAAGATAGAGTAAAATATAGTGAAAAAACTAATTATTATACAATTCCTATGAATCTTTGTGTTGGTAAAAGAAGTTCAACAGATACAGATATAAGTGGAAAAATTGAGTGTCAAACAATTTTAGAAGATCAATTTATTGGATTATTACCAGCATATTATTATATGAGTGCTTCATTAGATTCTGGTTGTGAAACAATAGTATCAAAGAGTTGTGGAAACTTTAATTATTTATCAAAATTTGATGACTTCTGGTGGTTATTAACTGCAAATAGTGATAATACAAATGAAGCATATACAGTATCAAAAAAATATGCTGAAACAAGTTTATGTAACTATAAGGCAGACATAAGACCAATTATTAAGATAGGATCAAGAGCTGTTTATCAAGAAGGAGACGGAACTTTAGAAAAACCTTATCAAATAAAATATTATAATGAATAAAAAATAAAAAAATAATAATAATATTTGTTTATTATTATTTTTTTTTATGATATAATTAAATATATGTAAAATGAGAAACTAGGTGAAGATATGGGCATTCAAGAACAAGGTTGGTTTATGAATATTATTAGATCAATATTTAGTTTTCTTGACGGATTAGTTTATGGATTAATTAAATGGATCTTGTTTGGAATATTTGATCTAACTAATGTTACTACTAATTCAGCAGTATTTAGTGATATTTATAGTCGTTTATATGTAATTTTAGGAATATTTATGGCTTTTAAATTATCTTTTTCATTCTTTCAATATATTATTGATCCAGAATCAATGACAGGAAAAAGTGATAAGAGTTTATCAAAAGTATTCTCAAGAGTATTTATAATGCTTGCAGCATTAATATTCTTACCACAATTATTGTTCTCTGGAATAGATGGAAAAGGTGGAATTTTATATAGAGCTCAAACAGCATTTTTACCAACACTTCCAAAAATTATTTTTGGAGTAGATAGTTTGGGAGGACTTTCTACAAGTAGTGGGGTTGGAACCGGGTCGAATTTCTCGGACTCGGTAGAGCAAGCGGCAAATGATATTACGGTAACAATAATGCAAGGTTTCTTTGCACCTCCTGAAGATTTGGATGAATACTGTGATAATGGTACATATGCTAAAACACCACCAATTAAATCAATTGATGAATTTAAAGCAAATGTAAACCTAGATTGTCCAAAAAGAGGAGATATAGCAGCACATACTATTGGATTTTTAGGAGCTAAATTCTATAAATATAGTTATATGTGGTTTATATCAACAGTTGTAGGTGTTTTAGTAGCACTACTACTTTTAGGAATTACATTTGATATTGCAAAACGTGTATTTAAGTTAATGATATTAGAAGTAATTGCACCAGTACCAATTATGTCTTTGATAGATCCGAAAGGTAATAAAGATGGTGCATTTAGAAAATGGGTTAGTAGTTTAACCTCGACTTTCTTAGATATATTCTTTAAATTAGGAATAGTATATTTAATTATTGTATTTATACATTTAATAGTAAATTCAGGAAATAAAGGAGGTTTGTTTTCAAACTTCCCAGAAAATGCTGGATTTAGAGGAACATATTTAAAAATATTATTAATCCTTGGACTTATCTTATTTGCTAAGGAAGCTCCTAAATTTATTAAGGATGCCTTAGGAATGAAAGGAGAAGGCGGAGGATTACTTGATGATGTTAAATCTGTTGGAAAAGCAGCTGGGCTCGTTGGAGGAGCTGCAGTTGGAACAGCAGGAATAATAGGATCTACTGTTGGAAGCATTAGAGCTCAACATCAAGGAAATAAGGAAGAAAATGATGCTAAGGGAAAAAATCTTGGCCGTTCTATGTTACATGGTTTAAGAAATGTAGGAGCTGGATTATCTGGTATAGCTGGGGGAACAGCAGCAGGAGTAAAAGGATTGACTGGAAAAGATGCCGGAATTAAATCTGTAATGAAAAATCAACAAGAAAGAAATGCAAGTGATTTTGAATATAGAAGAAATGGCGGAACTTTATTTGGTAGAATCGGCTCAGGAGTTAGTAGAGCATTTACTGGTGAAACAGGTGCTACTAGAATAGGAAGAGAGATAGAACAAAATGAAGCTAATCAAGCTTTGCTTAAATCGATTACTGATAGAGCATCTAGTGAAATGGTAAAATCTAATTATACATATGGTTCTCTTGGAAAGAATAGAGGTGGTGGAGACTTTACAGATAAAGCTGGAAATTCTTTGACTGGTGTAAAGTTTAACTACAAAGAAATGATGTCTGCATTTGATTCCGCAACTGCTACTGGAAGTGATTATGTGTCAATAGCTGATGAAACTGGAGTAATGCATGATATAAAATATCAAGATGTTGCCTTTGGAAAAGGAAATCTATTAAAGGAAAATGAAGAAGATTATTTACTTAAGGCTAATAATTCTTTATATACTCATATCGATTCTACAGGTGCCACTGTTTTTGATATTTCAGATGAAACAATTAAAACTCATATGGAAAATGCACAAAAAGCTGGAATAAAAGATGCAAATGGTTCTCGTATTGATGTTAGAAAGAGAAAAGATTTGAAAGATGGGCAAGAAAGTCTTGCACGTGATACAGCAACTAAAAAATTGCAACAAGCAAGAAAGCAAGCAAATGATAAATATAATGCTAAAAAGAAATAGAAAGGAATGTGATAACTAGTGGATGACAATTATTTGATACCAGCGAATGCCAATAGAGGTAAACTGATATTAGGTTACTTTAGGTATATCGACTTGATTATATTCCTAATTGGAGTTGGAATATCATTTATATTGCTTTTGATTTTCCAAAATGAAATGGATAATACATGGATAGCTGTTGCTACACTAATTCCTGCTGGAATAAGTACACTTTTGGTATTACCTATTCCTTATCAACATAATGTTTTAGTAATATTACAAGCAATATATAATTTTTACTTTGTTAATCAACAAAAGTATAAATGGAGAGGTTGGTGCTTTAAATATGGCGACAAAAAATAAATATGCAGAAGACTGGATTCCAGTTAAAGGCATTAATGGAGGAGCAATAATATTAAATAATAAAGATAAAGTAACAGGTGTAAAAATAGAACCAAAAAACATCTTTATTCTAGATTATGAATCTCAACAAGCAACAATTGTTAATTTAAGAAATTTATATAATCAAATTGATTATGAATTTTGGTTAGTAGTTGCAGATAGACCAGTTGATATTTCTGTGTATATGTCACAACTTCAACTTCTTTATAATCAAGAACAATCTCCTGCAATTAGAAAATTAATTGCAGAAGATATAAATAAAGGTACTTCTTTTATTAACAACAATGTTGTTGATACAGAATACTATTTATTATTTAAAGAGAAAGATCCTGATTTGATACAAAAGAAAATTAGAAATTTAATTAATGCTTTTGCAAATGCAGGATTAGCTGCTCAACAAACATCAAATGAAGATTTAAGAGTAATTCTTGATAACTTCTTAAATGGTGGAAAGAAAGCAGAATTTGGAACGGTGGTGAGTCCAAGTGAGTAGTTTTAAATCAGAAATCGCTCCAAAAGGATTGCAATTTTATCCAAGTGAATTATTTATAAGTGATAAGTATGCAACTATTTTAACAATAGTAGCATTTCCAAAATATATTTCACCAGGATTTTTATCAAATTTAACAAGTATGCCTGGAATTAAGATTGTTATTAAACATATTCCAGTACCATTCTCTGTTGTTTCAAAGATGCTTAACAAACAAATTGCTGATTTGAAACAAAAATATCAAGAAGAAAGAGATAGAACAATGCAAGAGAGAATTAGAATTGACTATGAATCTCTTGAATCATTCGTTACAATGATTGCAGCTAATCAATCAAAAATATTTGATTTTCAAATGCATATAATGATTACTGCAAATACAAAAGAAGAATTAGAATTAAAGAAAGTAAATGTTAAGAGTTTCTTAGAAGCAATGGAAATGAGAGGAGTAGCATTAAGATTTGAGCAAGAAAAAGCACTTAAATCAATGCTTCCAATATTCCCAAAACAAGATATTGAAGAAAGAATTGGAACTCCAATTCCATCTCCTACAATTGCTGCTATGTATCCATTTATTTTCGATAGTGTAAAAGATCCAGGATTAAGTACTCTTTTAGGTATAGATTTCTCTGGAGGAGTTATATTATTTAATCAATTCTTATATAAGATTAAAAAAGAAAATAATAGAAATAATGCTAACTTAATATTATTAGGTACATCAGGAAGTGGTAAATCAACTACTGCAAAACTATTATTAAGAAACCATATTAGAAATGGTTGTCAAATAGTTGCGATTGACCCTGAAAACGAACTTGTTGAAATGACTAATAGTTATGGAGGAACAACAATAGATTTAGGTAAAGGTGGAGAATTTGGAATGATTAACCCTTTACAAATAATTGTAGATGCTGATGAAGATGAAATTAAGCAAGGTCTTGGTTATACAGTATTAACAAGAACTTTACAATTCTTAAAGGCATTTATGAAGTATTATGATCCTTCAATAGAAGAAGATGTTTTAGCATTATTTAGTGAAGTAGTTCAAGATACTTACAAAAGATTTGGAATAGATTTTGATAAAGATTTCTATGAATTCAAACCTGAAGACTATCCAACATTCTCTGATGTATATGAGACAATTAAAGCAATATTACTTTCAATGACTGATCATACTCAAGAAAGAGATATAATGGAAAGACTTGAATTAAAGATTAGACCATTAACAAAAGAATTAAAATATTTCTTTGATGGAAAAACAACTATTGAATCAGATAGTGACTTTATAGTATTCAATATAAAAGAACTTATGAATGCTGAAGATAATATTAAAAATGCATTATTCTTCAATGTATTAAAGTATGCTTGGGGATTATGTTTGGATAAAGAAATTGACACAGTTCTTATGGTTGATGAGGCACACGTATTATTAGGTGATAATAATACACTTGGAGCTGATTTCTTAGCACAAGTACAAAGACGTGCAAGAAAATATAATACTGGAACAATAATTATTACACAACAACCTAGTGACTTTGCTGCACCTGGTGTATTAATGCAAGGTAAAGCAATATTTGATAATGCTTCTTATTACATTGTTATGGGACTTAAGAAACAAGCTACAGAAGATTTAGGATTGTTAATTGACTTAAATGATAATGAAAAAGAAAGTATTAAACAGTATAATCAAGGAGAAGCTTTGTTTGTCTGTGGAAATAAGAGAATGAGAATTAATGTTGTCGTTACACCAGAAGAGTTATCTTCATTCGGTAGTGGTGGAGGACTATAATATGAAAATAGAAACAACAATGTTGTTTCTTTTTTTATATAAATTGACTATTTTTTTTAAATATGTTATAATATACGACGTTTTAAAGGGGGAAGGCATAATGGATTTAGATTATTATACAGCGGTATTATATAAACAATTCTGTGAAACAAAAGGATTAGAATGTTGTTATGAAGAATTAATAAGAGGAGAAGCAGATTCTTCTATAGTAGAAGGATTTAATTCTTGGATTAATAGTGATTTGCCTTTAAGTTATCGTGATTATTTATTAAACTTAAATTATCATAATTTAAGTCATGCAGTTGAAATTAATAAAGGAAAAAACGATACAATTACTATTGATACTCCAATTAGAAGAGTATCTCCATTTAATTATACTTTTGGAGAGAATAATTCAAAATTATGTATTGTTGATGGAATAATTTTTATTGAAGAATCAAATAAATTAACCTCACCTGAAGAGAAATTGGTATTAATATCTCATAATCCATATGATAATAGTATACTTAAATGGCCAATGATTCAAAAAAGAAAAGAACATGATTTGAGTATAGGATTCTATGGATTAAAGACTGATGAAAACTTTAAGGATAGAATTGAACTTGCTAAATTATTGTTGAAAAAAATGGATAGTGATTGTGAATTAGATTATGAATTTGATAGAGATAAGTATTTTATTTCATTAAATAGTAGAAGTAAGAAATTAAGACTACAAAAGTAGTCTTTTTTCTATGTTTTTTTTAATACAAGTGATATAATAATAATAGGTTATTATGTATAATTTGGTGGTGATGAAGAATGGATGACAATTCAAGTAATTTAGGGCAAGACAATGGTACTAATTCTTCTTTTAGTATGCCACAAAATGATACTAGTTCTAATATGAGTAGAATTAATAATCTTAATTTAGGATCAAATATGTTTGGTAATAGAGGAACTAACTTTGGACTTGGAAATAGAAACACATTATCTACACCATCTTCTAGTTTACAAAGTAATGAAAATACAAGCAATGGCGGAAAATATAAAGATAGAAATAGTAGAGATAAATCAAGTGGAACTGGTGATAAAAGAGGAGCGCTTAGTCAAAACGGATATAAAGCTATAAATCACCATAGTAATAATCAAGAAAATAATCAAAATGCAGTTAGTAATCAAATAAAAAAAGCAAAAGAGAAAAAGAAGAAAGAAAATGCAAAAAAAGTTATTGTAAAAGCAGGAGAAGCATTAGGAGGTCCAGCTGGAGGAGCAGCAGCAGAAGCAGCATTAAAGACTCCTACTGGTAAAAAATATTTAAATATTTATGCTGAATCTGAAAATGAAGCAGAAGGAATTAAAAATGTTACAAAGGAAATTAAAAAAGATCAAAGAAGAACACAAATGATTCTTTCTATTGGTATTTATGTTTTACCATTTTTATTCTTAATAATTATTGTAGTATCTATTTTTAAAAATGCTGATAGCCAAATATATAGTAATGAAAATGGTGGTACAGTAGAATCTAGATATTATATTGGTGATGATAAAGTAGTAAATATATTTGCTAATTATCCAAATCTTTATGAAGATATATTAGAAAATGTAAATGAAGTTAGTAATGAGTATCAAGTAGAAATTGATAAATATTTAATTATTGCTACTTTGGTTGCTCCAATATCTAATGAATTAATAGTACCAGTTGATGATCATTCTTGTGGAGAAGAAAATTGTTATTACTTTAAAGGTGAATCAAAAACATGGTCAGAATTTCTTGAAACTTGGGCATCACAAGCAACACTTCTTGCAAAAATGCAAATGTTAACATATATAAACAATCAAAATGAAATTAGAGTAGATTGTAGTGACATAGAAACAATGGAACAATATGCTAAAAATGATAAAGAAATAAGAGAAAAATATGCCTTTTGGTGGATTAATCCATTTAACTGGTTTTCTGAATTTTCAAGTGCTGAACAAGCTGAAGTAAATGCAAGATGTGTTGATGCTAATAATGGTGAAAGTGAAGTTCCTACAGTAAGAGTATTATCTATTGATAAAGGTACGTATTATTTTACAAATAATGCAGATGGAGAATATGAATTTGTAAAAGATCCAAATACGGGAGGAGTATATTTTTGGAATTTAGTTAATCAAGAAGGATTTATTCATGAATACTTAAAAGATTATTTAAGTGATGAATATAGTGATGATCCAGAAAAAAACTATGAAATAAATCAAAAAACAATAGTTGATACAGTAAATTATATATACGATTATTACGAATCTATTAGAAAAGATTGTAATGGATATCAAGTAATAGAAGGAAAAATTGATAAAATTAAGTTTAAAGAGGATGGAAGTGCTCCAACTTATACATTAGACTTTGAAGATGTATTTGTAGGAGGGTCTGTTTTAGCAACATATGGTGGAGCTACTGGAGAAATAGCAAGAGCTCAGGCTATTTTAACAAGAAGTGAAGCTTATAACTATATTGTTGAGCAAGGAAAAGATGTAATTATTGGAAGTGCTAAGATGGGTTGTTGGTGGTGGAAATATAATCCAACATATGATCCTAGTTATGAAAATCAGGAAGATAATCCTAATTATGATCCTGATTATCCAAAAAACAATTATCCAGAAATTTATAATGCAGTTAAAGAAACAAGAGGACTTGTTGTTACTAAATATGGAGCAACGAAAGTTGAAGAAACAGAATATGATGCTTTTTGTCCAACAACAGCTTGGCCAATGGATGGATTCTATTATTTACCAGATGGACAAAGAAATTTACCAATAGAATTTGCAAGATTTTGGACAACATCTTGGGCAGATTGTCCATGTTTCCAAAATGAAAATGCTCGTCCTAAAACAGAATTTGAAACATCTTTACAAGTTCTAACAAAAAAGAAAATTGGAACTCCACAACAAACTACTTTAGAAAAATGTTGGACTGCAACAGGAGAAACTAAAGTTGTCAAAGAAAATGGAAGTAGTAATGTTGAAGGCTCAACTGGTACTGAAACTACAGGTGGTACTACTACTGGTTCAACTGGTACTGAAAAAATACTATATGGATTTCATTATGAGCCAACAGGAGGACATGGAAGAGGAGTAAGTCAGCATGGAATGGCATATTTTGCTCAATTTGGATATGATCATGAAGCTTTAATTAAACTATTCCTTGAAAGAGACTACTATGGAGTTTCATTAAAAAGATTAGATAACACTATTGAAGAAGGAGAATGCATAAATCACGGATATTTTATCGAAAGTGATTATGCAGATAATGGTAACGGAAATAGTGGTAGTGGTGGAAGAGGTGGAAGTGGAGATCCAACAGACTATGGAGATTCTAATTACAATACATCAGTTGGAGGAACAGCTTTGACTACATCACTTGAATCAGCTTTAGCTGCCAAAGGAAATACAATTGAAGATTTAAATAATTGTATTGGTGATAGAGTAAATAGTGCAGGATATGGAACAAGAGCTGGTGTTGTAGAAGCAGCTATGGGACTTTTGGAATGTACTATGAGTTTAACAGGAGGATTTACTTATCCTTATGACCACTATGGAGGATCCGTTTCTCAAGCAGATTTAAATGGAAAACTTGGAGTTAATAGTAAATGGGGTAAATCAGGAGGAACAGGATGTGCAACAAGTAGTTGTTTATTAGGATTAAACTGTGCATCTTTTGTAAGATGGTCATTCTGTAATGGTGGAATGGATTTATGTAGTAGAGGATCTACATTTGCACAAGAAATGGCTAGTACGACATATTATCCTGAAGCAATAAAAATAAAATTATGTCCAGGATTCCAAGTACAAGCAGGAAGCACAAGCATATCATCTTCTTCAGAAGCAGTAAGTAACATTAAACCAGGAGATGTATTATTCTCTAATACTATTGATGGTGGTAATGGACACGTTATGGTTGTAGTTGGGGTATCTGATGGAAGTATAACAATTGCAGAAAATGGAAGAAAAACAAGATCAATATCTAAGAGTGAACTAACTAGTTCATCATCACATACTTATAGTATTCTATTATTAGATGATTATTATGCTAATAGTAGTAATGTTAATGGACTATCTTGGTAAGGAGATAATATGAAAAAAAGATTATTAATAATTAGTTTATTTCTAACTATCTTTTTAACTGGTTGTAATGTTGAGTATTCATTAGAAATAAAAGATGAAAAGATAAAAGAAAAACTATCTGTTGTTGAAACAGATAGTGAATTATTTGATAAAAAAGATGATACTGACAATTCATTTTATGATTATACTAAAATATATGGAGAAGAATCTAATATAAATACTGATTATAATGGTTTATATTCTCAAGAAAAATGTGATAATTGTTCATATTATGATAAAAAAGTTATAAATGATAATGGTTTGTTAGGATTTGAATTATCACATGAATTTACATTTGATGAATATACGTTTTCTTCTATCGCAAATGAAATGATACCAGCTTTCTCATCAACATACGATGGAAGATATTTAAGAATTAGTGGTGGACCATTAAATAATTATTATGAAAATTATGATTCATTGAAAGAATTCGAAATAAAGATAAATACTAATTATAAAGTTACTTCCACTAATCTTGAAATAGAAGATTATGGAAAGTATAAATGGGTAGGAAACAATAAAGATGAGAAATTATTTATTGTTCTAGATACTAGTGAAATTGTAGAAACACCTGAAGATGAAAATAGAGATATATTAATTTTCTTGTTTATAATGGTAGGGGGATTAATAATAGCTCTTATATGTATGACAATTAATAAAAGAAAAAAATAGTTATGCAAATAGCATAATTATTGAAAAAAAGACTCTAATATGATATTATTTTATATAAGTTTAAGGAAGTGGATGCACAATGAAATTTAAGTTTGTAGCAAGTTCAAGAGATGTAACAATATTTATTATATTTGCAATATTTTTATTATATGTTGTTGCATTAGGAGTATTAAATATTCCTGAGTTAGCAAGTCAAGGAGCTTTTTATGGTTTAAATCCAATAGAAGCTTTTTCACCTCAATATATATATTACACATTATTCTTTTATATATTAGCATTAATTGGTCTTATATTGAGTGTTAATTCATACTTTTTTGAATTTGAAGATGGAGTTGGATTAAACATTGGAGAAAAGTCTACTGGAGGATATAGCCACTGGGCAAAAGCAAAAGAAATCAAAGAAGATAAAAATGTTAGAAAAGTTGAAGCAAGTGCTTTAAAATCTGATTATGCTGGTGTTCCTTTAATAAGTAATGGTAATGAGTTATGGGTAGATGATGGTGAATATCATACTTTAGTTATCGGTGCTACAGGTAGTGGTAAAACTCAAGATACAATTCTACCTACTATTAAAATTCTTGCTAAAAAAGGAGAATCGGTAGTAGTTACAGACCCTAAAGGTGAAATTTATGAAAAAGCTGGTGGATTATTAAAGAAGAACGGATATGACATCTTACTTCTTAACTTCCGTAGTCCACAAAATGGTAATACATGGAATCCACTTGAATTACCATATAGATTATATAAAAATGGTAATCAAGATAAAGCAATAGAGTTACTTGATGACCTTGCATTAAATATTTTGTATGATGAAACAAATACTAATAGTGACCCATTCTGGGAAAAAACTGCAGCAGATTATTTTGCAGGTATTGCTTTAGCAATGTTTGAAGATACAACTGAAGACAAAATAAATATTAATAGTATTAATATGACTGCAACAGTTGGTGAAGATAAATTTGGTGGATCAACATATATTAAGGAATACTTTAATATGAAAGATCCAGCAAGTGCAGCTTATGTAAATGCAAGTGGAACTGTTATGGCGCCTAGTGAAACTAAAGGTGGTATTATTTCAGTATTTAAGCAAAAAGTTAAATTGTTTGCATCTCGTGAAAATTTATCAGAAATGTTAAGTTATAGTGATTTCCCACTTGATTCAATTGGTAAAAAACCTACAGCACTTTTCATTATTATTCAAGATGAAAAGAAGACATATCACTCACTTGCAACAATATTAATTAAGCAAATATATGAAACTTTAATCGATGTTGCACAAGAAAATGGTGGAAAACTTCCAGTAAGAACTAATTTCTTACTAGATGAGTTTGCAAACATGCCACCTTTAAAAGATGTTACAACAATGATTACAGCAGCACGTTCAAGACAAATAAGATTTACAATGATTATCCAAAACTTTGCTCAGTTAAATAAAGTTTATGGTAAAGATGATGCTGAAACTATTAAAGGTAACTGTGGTAATATCATTTATTTGATATCAACAGAATTAGCTGCTCTTGAAGAAATTAGTAAATTATGTGGAGATAAAATTGTAAAAGTAGGAAAAGATAAAAAAGAGGAATCAAGACCTCTTGTTACAGTAAGTGACTTACAAAGAATGAAACAATTTGATCATGTCTTATTAAGAATGAGAAAAAATCCGTTTAAAACTTCTTTTATACCAGATTTTAAAACAGATTGGGGACCATGTACATCTCCAAAAATTGAATATCCAGTAAGAGAAAAGAAACCTGTTGCAATTTTTGATATAAGAGAATTTGTAAAAGAACAAAAAAATAAGAAAATAAATGAAATGATGGCTAGTCTAGGAGAAGAAAATGATATGGGAAAACCATCAAAAATGCCTTCTCCATTTGAGAATAGTTCTCCATTTCCTTTTGGATCTTCTTCATCAATGAATAATAGACCAAAACAAGAATTATCTGTTAATGATTTAGTAAAGAAGATTGATGAAAAACTTGCAGAAATTGAAAAAGAAGAAGAGGAAGCTAAAAAGAAAAAAGAGCAAGAAAAGGCAAAGGAAAGAGAAAAAGAGAAAGAATCAAAGATCAGTGAAGCAAAAATAGAACCAAAAGAGATTAATAATATAACAATCAATAATTATAATCAAAAAGAAGTTAGCAAAATTGAAGATGAAGACTTTGAAGATATTCCAAGAAAAACTGTATCTGATTATAATAAAACAGAACATATTGAATCATTAGATGACTTTGAAATTGATGATGATAAAGATGATAATGATTATAAAGATTATAAAGATGAAAAAGTTGAAAAAGATGATGATTTAATAATTTCAAATGAAGAATTAGAAAGAAAGATTAATGATAAATTATCAAATATGTCTTTAGATGATGAAATAGAAGATAAGATTTCAAAAGAAGAGAAAGAAATACAAAAAGAACTTGATGACTATGAGCCTTTTGTTCCTTCTAAAGAAGATGAAGAATTATTAAAATCTATGGAGGATAGTTTAGGTAAATATAAAGCTGAACAAAAACAAGAACAAGATAGTTTGTATAAACCAACATCCGCAATTAAATTAGATGATATTTCAGAGGATGATAAATTTTTTGATGATTTCTTTGATGATTAATATTCAACATGAGGTGATAATATGAAGAAATTAACTGTTTTAATAATGCTATTAACATTGTTATTACCTATTAAGACATTTGCAATTGATGAAGAAAATGAATCTAAACAAGATATAGTTAAATTAAGTAATTGTGTAGATTCAGAATCAGCAAGATTTATCCTAGGAGTAGGAGAAATAAAAGTAAAATATATTGGAATTCAATTAGAAGAAAAAGTAATTGATGACGATAGTGACGAAATTAATGGTAGTTTTGTTAGTGAATATGTATGTAATTCTTTAAAAAATGCAAAAGAAATCAAAATACAATATGAACCAAAGATTAATAAAGAAGATAAATTTGGTAGAATTCAAGCATGGGTATTTTTAGATGGAGTATTACTACAAGAAGATTTAATAGTAAATGGATATGCAAGAATAATGTATTTAGAAGATGATTATTTATATACAGAAAAATTAAAAGCTGCTCAAAACTATGCAAAAGAAAATAAACTGGGGATATGGAAAGAAAAAGAAGAACAACCAGTTGAAGAACCAAAAAAGGAAGTAAAAAAATCTAAAGGAATAATTGAATCAATAATAGATTTTTTTGCATCTATTATAAATAAAATATGTGAGTTTGTAGATGGAATCATAAAAAATATTTTATAAATGAGGTGATTTATTTGTCAGTTGTACAAAATGTAAAAAGATTTAAGAAAAAATATCCGTTAACTATTGCATGGAGATTAAAAGCAAATGCAAAGATTGTTGAAATGCATTTAAATCCAGATGAAGAAGTTAAATATGTTTTTACTGGTCAAAAAAATAATAAGTTTTATGATATTTTTTCAACATGTGTAATTGCAATTACTAATAAAAGAATATTAATAGGAAGAAAAAGAGTTGTATTTGGATATATGCTTGATTCAGTTATGCCATATATGTATAACGACTTAAATATTAGATCAGGATTAATTTGGGGTAAAGTTGTTATAGATACTATTAAAGAAGTAGTAATAGTATCTAATCTAGATAAAGCATCTCTAAATGAAATCGAAACCAATATAAGTGAATCAATGATAGCTCTAAAGAAAAAATATCCAAAAGAAGAAAAATATGAAAAATAGTTTTGTTATAGTATCAAATGATAAAGTTAACATTGATTTAAATATAAAGAATATAATAAAACATATTAATATAAAAGATTTAGAGATTATAAAATTTGATTATCCAGATTCTACTATCGATATGGTATTAGAAGAATTAGATTCTTTTAATTTGTTATCTAATTGTAAACTAGTTATCTATTATAATTGTGAGTTTCTAAATAAAGAAACAGATAAAAGTATAAAACAGTTAAAAAAATATTTAGATAATCCAAGTGATAATTATTTAATAATGATAAATGATACAATAAGTGAAAAGAAAGAAATAAAAGAATTATTAAAAAATGTTAGTATATTAAATGAAGTAGTACCTTCTAACAAAGTAGTTATTAATAATTTAGAATTTCTTAAAATGGATAATAGAGTAATAGATTATTTTTGTAATTATTGTTTAAATAATAACGAAAAAATAATAAATGAATTGGAAAAAATAAAAAATTATAAATATGATAGTGAAGATAAAAATGTAACTATTGAAGATATTAATCATATAGTGATTAGAGATTATAATGATGATATATTTGATTTAGTTAATGCTATAATAAAAAAGAATAAAGATAAAGCTTTTGAATTATATTATAGATTAATTCAAAAGGAAAAAGATTCATTAAACATAATAGGAAGTATTGCAAGTAGTATTAGAAATCTATATAGTGTCAAAGTATTAAGTGAAAAAAAATATAAACAAAATGATATTTCACAATTGTTAGGAATAAAACCATATGCTGTATCAAAAGCAATGGAAAATTGTAATAATTATAGTTCAAAAAAATTATTGTTGTTACTTAATTCTTTAGCAGATATAGATTATAAAACAAAGAGTGGTAATGGTAACTCTAATATATTATTTGAATTATTCTTATTAAGTTTATAAAGAGGTGTGTTGATAATGGTAAAGAAAACAATTTCTTTTACATTGATTATTTTATTACTGCTTTTAGTTTACCAGTTTGTTGTTAATTTAGCTAAAAGTAGTCATTATATAACATATACGATTACTAAAGAAGATAAATTGTTTAATGTTGATGAAAAGTATATTAAAGAAGATGGAAAAGATTATTATTTAATTAAAGTATCTGATAAAGATAACAATTTTATATGGAGATTAGATAATACTTTTAATAAACAAAAGAATATTATTGAAGATGTTAAAATAATTGAACAAGATGGATATTATTGTCTTGGACTATCTTTTGTAGGTAAAAAGTATTATGCTTATCCTGAATGTATTAAAGATAATAGTCTTATGTCATATTCTAGTGTAAAAGATAAAGTAAATCTTAAAAGTTTTGTATCAAAAATAACTGATAAAAATAAAGAAAAGTATTCAACAGATAGTTCAAAAAGAACAGAAGAATTATTAATAGTTAATAAAGATTATTTAGATGAAAAAGAAGCTTTATTAATATATAGTTATAAATTAATGTCACTTCATTATTTAAACTATGCAAGAAACTTTAGTTTTTCAAACAGTGACAATTATAAAAATGAATATGGAGCTTTAGTAGGAAAGTATTATGTTATTCCTCGTTTAACTTCTTTACCAACTATTAATACTTTTATGAAGTATGATATAGTTGATGGAATTAAAAAAGAAATTACTCTTCCTATGACAATATCTAAACTTTCATATATTAATGGAGTTTATGATAATAAATTATATGTTTTTGATAAGAGTGATAAAAGACAATTTGAAATAGATCCTTATACTGATGAAGTTACTTTAATAGGTACTGTTGATGAAGAAGGAATAACAGTTATAAATGGTAAAAAAGAGAAGATTTCAGTATATGATTTAGAGAAAAATAAGGTAGAATTCTCTGCTGATTTAACTCCTTATTCTGAAATTGATTATGATCAGATATATGTAGATGATGATTATGCAGTATATACTAAAAACGGAGATTTTTATAAAGTATATAATGGGTATGAGAATATTCCAATATATTTATTCACAGAACCAAATGCTCATAATGTTAGAGTAACAAATGGAAATGTATATTATGTTAAAGATAATTCAATCTATAAGCATAATGTATATGGAAGTTTTGTACTAGCATCTAGAAACGAATTTGTTCATAATTATGATAATATTTTTGATATTTATGTTTATGAATAAAAAGTAAATATTTAGTTAAATATTTACTTTTTTTTACTTTATATATTAATAAAAATATTGTATACTATTTATAGTAGGGTGATTGTGATGATACTTAGAAGACCATATGCCTTTTTGGTAAAGCATTTTAAAATTATTCATACAATTCTATTATTAGGTTCTGTTTTTTTAATATATAAAACATTTAATCTAGTATCTTTTTTTGGTTCCTATATTAGGGATAGTTCAGTAGTTAATGGTGTTAAAAATTTATCATCAAAATATGTTACTTATCCTATGATGATAGTAGCAATACTTATTGTTATTATTAATGGATTTATTATTTATTTGTTAAGATATAAGAATAAACCTATAAAAATGTATTTAGCAATGTTGGCATATCATCTTGTTTTAGTATTTTTATTCTTTTGGATGAGGTCATTTATTGCAGATTTACCATATACTAATCCAGGTATAAGATTTATAAGTATTATAAGAGATATTTTTAGGTTCTCGATAATTTCAGATGGCGTAATTATTGCATTATGTTTTGTAAGAGCAATTGGATTCGATGTTAAAAAATTTGACTTTAAAAAGGATTACTTAGATTTAGGTGTTCAAGAAAAAGATAATGAAGAATATGAATTCGAATTTAAATTTGATAAAGATAAAGTAAAACAACAAATAAAAAGACATACAAGATATGCTAAATATTTTTATAGAGAAAATAAATTGTTCTTTCGTGCAATTGCATTTGTTTTAATTGGAGTAGTTGTAATATCTATCTTTAAATTTTTCTTAGGAATAGAGAAGATTTATAAACAAAATCAATACTTTGAAGTTAATAATGTTAAAATGAAAGTTCTTGAAAGTTATAAGACTAAGACTAATTCATTTGGGAATAAATTAAATTCTAAATATTTTTATTTGATAACAAAAATAGAATTTGTTAACAATAACGGATATACTTTTACACCTGGAACTGGATTAATTAAAGTTGGATATTCAGATTATGAATTAACTTCTCCAATTACAACAGAAAATTCAAAGTTTACTGAATTTGGTGAAAATTATTATAGTCAAGAGATTAAGGCAGGGGATACAAGAGTATTTAATTTTATTTTTGAAATTCCTGTTGAATTCTATTATGAAGATTTTACATTAAAATACTTATATAATTTATCATATAATGATAAGAATGAATTGAACTATGAATATAAGAAAGTATCATTATCACCAAAAACATTTAGTGATGATACAAAAAAAGTAGCAACTCAAACGCTTGGTAATGAATTATCTTTTGAAGATAGTATATTAGGAAATACGAAAATAACAATTTATGATATGAGTATAAATGATATTTATTATTATAATATATTTAAGTGTTACAATAAAAAATGTGAGAAAACTACAAGATCAGTAATAGCAAAGAATGCTGAAAAATTTGATTTAACTTTATTAAAAATATTATATAAGATTGATTTTGATTATGATAAACTAGGAAAGAAATATACTAATAATGAGTTTATTTCTAAGTTTGGAAGTATAAGATTTGAAATAAATGGAAAAGAGTACAACAATAGATTACAATTAGATGATATGACTCCATTCTATTCAAAAGATTATTCTATAATACAAGTAAGAGATAAACTTAAGAAAGCTGATAAAATATATTTAGACTTTTATATAAGAGATAAAGTTTACACTTATGTAATAAGAGATAATACCAAGAAAGAAGAAGTAAAAGAAGGGGAATAACCCCTTCTTTTTATTGACATAAAATAAATATTATTATAAAATGAATTGTAGTGATGGGTCTATAGCCAAGTGGTAAGGCATGGGACTGCAACTCCCCGAGCGTTGGTTCAAATCCGACTAGGCCCTCCATTTAATAAAAAAATGTCAAACTGTACAGTTTGATTTTTTTTTTAATTATTTATGTGTTATAATAAAAATAGATATGATAGGAGGTAAAGTTATGGAATTAACTATTAATTATGATGAATTGAAAAATATTTCGGATGCACTAAAAAAATCTGCTGAATATATTGAAAAAGAATTAAATTATGCAAAATGGTCTTTAAATATATCATCTGCAGAACAATTATTATTATATGATTATTTTGAATCTTTTAGAATACAACAATCAGGTCTTAGCGAGGAAGAGTACAATAGATTTTATAAAATTAGTGACAATTATAGTCGTATAATAGATTTTTATGATAATGAAGTAGAAACTATTAAGAGGGAATTAAGTGCAGGATTTGAAAGATATAATATTCCTTTTGATATTAATATTACAAAGGAACAAGCATTTGAAAAATATTGTGGTTGTGATGAAGAAACAGCCAAAAAAGCTAATGATTTAATTTATAAGATTAGGTTAGCTGAGTCAGATCATAAAAAAGAGCTAATGGATAATTATAAAGGAGATTTATTTGTACAACTTGGAAGAGAAAACGAAAGATCAGTATATGAGGAAAGAGTTAAAGCAAGACAAGAAAAAATCAATGAATTGAAAAACGATTTAATGACAAAAAGACAAGAGACAAATAGTGAGATCTCTCAAGGAGTTTCTAGTTACACAAGTTTTGTAGAAAGTACTGTAAAAGACTATGAAGAACAAAATAAAGATGGATTAGGACCAACTTTATAGAAAGATATAATAATACAAAAGAGAAAAACTCTTTTGTTTTTTGCGGACATGATTTAATGGTAGAATATGACCTTGCCAAGGTTAGTGTGGGGGTTCGATTCCCCTTGTCCGCTCCAAAAGATAATACTAATCTAATATGATTAGTTTTTTAATACTAATTTATGATATAATAACTATAAGAATTTAATAAATAATGATTTTTTGAAAGAAAGGAAAAGCATATGAACAATGGACCTATAGGAATATTTGACTCAGGAGTAGGTGGATTAACAGTTTTAAAAGAAATAATGAGTAAATATCCAAATTCAAATTTCCTTTATTTAGGAGATATAAAAAGATTTCCATACGGAGATAAATCAAAAGAAGCTATAATTGAATTTACAAAAAATGGTATAGATTTTCTTATAAGTAAAGGAGCAGTAGCAATTGTTATTGCATGTGGAACAGCAACTTCACAAGCTTTAGAAACGGTTAAGAAATGCTATGATTTACCAATAGTAGGAATAATTGATAAAACAATTGAATATATAAAAGAAAAAGGTTATAAAAAAATAGGAATAATAGCAACATCTGGAACTATAAATAGTAATTCATGGCAAAATAAAATATATGAAAATATACCAGATGCAATAATTAAGCAAAATGCATGCCCAGTATTAGCACCACTTGCAGAAAAAGGTTTAGCTGATAGTGAAATAGCAAGATTTGCTATAAAACAGTATTTAAAAAACTTTAAAGATGTTGAATGTTTAATTCTAGGTTGTACTCATTATCCACTTTTTACAAATATAATTAGAGAAGAATTAGGTGAAGATAAAGATATTATAAATACAGGAAAAATTTTAAGTGAAAGAATGAGTACTTTTATAAATGATAATTCACAAGAACAAGAAAATAATAAAGGACAATATCAAATATATATAACTGATACGCAAGATAGTTTTGCAAACGTTGCTTATCAAATATTACACGATGATGAAGTTGCTAAAAAAATACAAGTTATTGATGAATAATTAAATAATATTACATTTTAATTGAATTAATTAAAAAAGAAGTATATAATAAAAACCAATTTAGGGGTGTTATATATGAAAAAAATAATTAATTTAATGGTTAATATGTTTGGTATTAGAGAATACGGACTAGATTTTATGGGATTTAGAGTAACAGATTGGAAAAAAATAACTTATCATCACTTGATTATTAAAGAAGAATTAGGAGGAAAGAAAACAGTTAATAATGGTGTTATTCTTATAGATGATTCTCATAAATATCTTAATTTTATTGAAAAAAAAGATAAAGAAATTTTCGACAAAATTACTTTTCAGTTAATTTTAGAGAATAGAAAACGTCGCATTAATTTAGAAAATCTTATAATTATTGATAAATTATTATTAGAATTTGAAAAAAAATATAAATTAAATAGAAATATATATCCTACTAGATTTCTAAGAGAAATTGATAAAGATATTTTGGACAATATTGATAAATATGAGCTAAAAAAAAATCTACCTTTGTAGATTTATTTTTTTTATAATTGAACACCTTTTTCGCTTTGTTCTTTTTTACTATCTTCTATTTTACTATAATATTCTTCATCTTCAATTTTACTAATACAGATAACATTATCTTGATATGAATATTCAACTTTTGCTTGTGGTTTGTATTCTTTTTCTATAGTTGTCATATCAAGTACTTCATTTCCAATCTCTAAAGAAATATCTAATAATTTAGATCCCATTTGTTTTTTTATACTTGTCTTTAAATATTTACCATTATTATTTAAATAAGTAAATGCGTTATAATACATAATATCATCTATAGTTACAAAAGACTCTTTACCTAAATGAATATTTAAATCTCTTTGCTTAGTTTGTTTTCTAAATAAGTCTTCAATTCTTGTTAATATTTGTGTTCCTTTTTTTCCAACATGTTTATATAATCTAGTAAATGTTTCTGATTCAAGTTTTTCTTGTGTATACATAATTATTATCTCCCTCAAATTGCATAAATTATTATATTTATTTAATATAAATAGTCAAGTTATTTTTTTATTTTATATAAAATATTTATAGTGTTATTTTTATTATTAATTCTTATTACATAATAGTCATTACCATAATATAATGCATATATGTATTTTGTATATGATTCATCTTTTTTTAAATCTTCTGCATAATAAAGAGAATTATCAAAGTATCCAGCTACTTCATCAATGTTATTACCAAAATTATCATATAGATTGTAATAAAAAAGATTTAAAGTATGCTTATCTTCACTTTTATTAGTTATAGTAACTGGTATTTGTATTACTTTTTTTCCATTGTGAATAGAGTATTGATTATCTAATGTTATTATTTTATATTTATTAGAAACATTAATTATTAAATCATCAAAAAATATATCTTCGTTTGTAAAAAAAACATCAAATGGCAAATTAGCAGAATAATTGTAATCTTCAATTATATTTTTAGTATTATTTATTGGTTCTTTTATATAAAAATACCAAATAATAAATGTTGTTTCTAATAAAACAAAAAAAGACAATATTCCTACAGTTAGAATTAACCATTTATTGGCTTTATTTTCAACTGTTTTAAGTACTACCTGTGTTTTAATAATAGTATTTGGTTGTAGTGTAGCATTACAAAATCTACAAGATGAATCTGTTTTTTTAATTACTTTATTACATTTTGGACATCTCATAATGAACACCTCATTTACTAATATAACATAAAAAATAAAAAAAATTTTAAAATGTTGAGGAAAATTAGATAGTTATGAAGAATAATCTAATTGAGGAGGTGAGATATGAAAAAATATGAATGCGTTTTACAAGATGGTCCAAAAGATTGTGGCATCTGTTCTTTATTAACAATTATAAAAACATATGGAGGATTTGTTTCAAAAGAGTATTTAAGAAATATAACAAATACTACTTTTGATGGCGTTAATGCTTTATCATTGTTAGATGCAGGTAAAAAACTAGGATTTTATACAGAAGGGGTAAAAGGAGATATTTTAAAACTTGATGATAAATATTTACCTTGTATAGCACATGTAATAATTGATAAAAAATATAAACATTTCGTAGTAATTCATAATATAGATAGAAAGAATAACTATATTACAATAGCGGATCCTTCGAGAGGAATATTAAAATTAGATATTGACAAGTTCAAATCGATTTCAACAAATAATTATTTATTATTTATTCCTAATAAACCATTACCAATTATGAAAGAGTCGAATATGATTAAGAAAAAAATAATTGAGTTTATTTATAATAATAAGAATACTTTATTAACAATTTTATTTTTTTCTTTTCTATTCACTTTAGTAAATATCATAATTACTTTCAATTTTCAATTTATTATTGATAGAGCAATTTCAATAAAATCAATTAACAATATCTATTTTATTTCTTTCTTATTTCTATTTATTTATATTCTAAAAAATGTTTTAGAATTTAGTAGAGAAAAACTCTTGCTTTTTATCACACATAAGTTGAACTATACTTTAATAAACGATTCATTAAATCATATTTTGTCACTTCCTCATATTTATTTTAAAAATAGAACCACAGGAGAAACATTATCAAGAATATCAGATTTAGATGAATTAAAAGAAATTATAAGTGACTTCATATTAACTATATTTATTGATTTATTAATAACAATAGTCACTATAGTAACATTGTTTTCAATTAGTAAATCTTTATTTTTAATATCATCTATAGTATTACTTTTTTATTCTATATTTGTAATTATTTTTAATAAAAATATTTATTATGATATTAAAGAATTAAAAGAAGAAAATTCAAAAATAAATTCTTCAATAATTGAATTAATAAATGGAATTAATACTATTAAAGGATTAAATATTTTAAGCAAAATGAAAGAAAATTTTTCTATTATATATAATAACTATTTAAATACAAGTTATGATTTTGCAAAGAAGATAAACTGTAAGAAAACAATAGATAATACTGTATCAAGTATAATCACATTAATTATTTTTACATTTGGAGGAGTTTTGGTAATTAATGGAGATATGAAATTATCTAGTTTGATATCATTTAATACAATTATTTTTTATAATATATCTTCTTTAAAAAATATATTAAATTTTGATATTATTTATAAAAAATCAAAAATAATTATTGAAAGAATTAATGAATTATTAAATATAAAGGAAGAAAACATTCATTTTGATTTAAATCCTATTAATAGTTTAAAAGGAGATTTAATAATTAAAAAGTTATCATTTAAATATGGAGAACAAAATATATTAAATAATTTAAATTTAAGTATTAAAGAAGGAAATAAAGTATTAATTACAGGTAATTCAGGATGTGGAAAGAGTACACTTGCTAAATTAATTGCAGGTTATTTAGAAACAAATAAAAATAAAATATTCATAGGAACAAGAGATATTCATGATATAAATCTATGGAATTTAAGGGAACAAATAACATATGTTTCACAAGATGAGTATGTTTTTAATAACACTCTAATAGAAAATATTAATATAAGAAAGGCACGTGATATAAATAAAATTAGAGAAATATGTGAATGTATGTTAATTGATGAAATAACTTGCAAAAAAAAGAGTGGGTATAATATGTTACTTGAAGAAAATGCAAGCAATATTAGCGGAGGTGAAAGGCAAAGAGTAATACTTGCAAGAACTTTTTTAAAAAATAGTAGCATTTATATTTTGGATGAAACTTTTAGTCAAATAAACATAGAAAAAGAAAGAATAATATTAAAGAATATTTTTGAAAAATTTAAAGATAAGATGATAATTGTTATATCACATAGATTTGATAATAGTGATTTATATGATGATGTCTATAATTTGGAGGAGTATGGATATAGTAGTATTTCAAAAAAGTTTTCAAACACGTGATATTAATATAAAACCTTATCTAATTGTGGTATCTATTTTTATAGTATTTTTATTACTCTTGTTATTTTTTAATAATAAATTGGAAGATTATTATATAAGTAATGGAAAAGTATTAAATCAAAAAGTAATAGTTGTAGTAAATAGTGAAGAATTAAAAAAAATTACTGATAATAAAAAAATAAAAATAGAAAGGAACATATTTACTTATAAAGTAGAAAAAATAAATGAAGTAAATAACAATAATTTTATGTACTATGAAGTAACTTTAGAATTTGATAGAATACCAGAACATTTATTTATTGATAATAATATTATTGAATTAAGATTTATTATTAATAAAATGACGATCTTTGATTATTTAATTAAAACACTGAAAGGAGAATGACATATGGAAAAAATAAACAAAGAAGAATTAAAGCAACTAGATGGTGGAGGATTAAGTTTACTTGGAGTAGCAGGTATTGTAGCGGGTGCTGTTTTTTTGATAGGAGTAATTGATGGATATGTTCGACCAAAAAAATGTAATGAATAAATTGAATAAAAAAGAACTTCATGAAATTGAAGGTGGATCATCCATAACAGGTACTATTATAAGTGCTTTTACAAATACTTTAAAAACTGTTTATGAATTTGGAAGAAGTTTAGGAAATGCATTTAGAAGAATAAAGGAAGATAAAATGTGCGTAGTGCAGTAAAAATGATTGCTGATAATAAAAAAACAATTATTGGTATTATTTTATCTCCATTAATTCTTTATATTTTAAATGTTTTAGCGATATGTATTTTTAATTTAGGAACTTATTTAGGAACATTTTTAAGAAACTTATATACTATAGTAGTTTGCTTATAAAGAGCGTAAGCTCTTTTTTTGCTTTACTTTCAAATAAACTTGTATTTCTTTTTTTATGCTAGTATAATAAAATTAGAATAGTGGGTGTATATTATGAGAAATATTTATACAAGTATTGATCTTGGAAGTGACAGTATAAAAATAGTCGTAGCTGAACTTGTTAATGATAAATTTCAAGTTTTAGCATCTACTGCTGTTAAATCTTTAGGAATTAAAAAAGGTTTAATAGTTGATCATGAAATGGCTTTAAGATCTTTAAATCAAGCTATATATGAAATTGAAAAAGTATTAGGAATAAGAATTAACAAAGCCCTAGTTACAGTTCCTTCAAATAATAGAAATATAAAGGTAGTATCAGGTACTATTGATACAGAAGGGTCCGTAAATGGGAAAGATATTATTTCTGTGTTACAAACAGCATCAGAAAATCAAATAAGTGAGGATTATGTTTTAGTTTCTATTGTTCCTATTATGTTTAACTCAGAAGAAGATACATTCACAAAAGATCCTGTTGGAATGGCTATGAAAAAATTAACTGTAAAAGCAGTTTTAGCAACAGCACCTAAAAAACAAATATATGATTATTTAAGTATTTTTGGTGAAGCTAATATAGAAGTAGAGGATATTTGCTTTAATTGTATTTGTGACTATTTTGAAGCAAAAAACAAGAAAACAGAAGAATCAATTGGAGCAATTATCAATGTAGGAAATGATAAGACTGATGTTTCTATATTTAATAAAGGAATTCTTATTAAAAATAAAATATTTAATCTTGGAAGTAGAAATATAGATAATGATATTACATATATTTATGGAACAGATACTAATACTTCAAGAGATTTAAAAGAAAAATTTGCTCAAGCAAGTAAGAAATATGCTGATGTTAATGAAATATTAGAATATGAGAGTGAACAAGGTGAGAAAAGAACAATTAATCAATATGAGATAACAGAAGTTGTTGAAGCAAGAATTACAGAACTACTAAAACTTGCTAAAAAAGAAATAAATGACTTAACAAATAGGAAAATAAGTTATATAATTGTTACAGGTGGTATTTCCGAATTAAATGGATTTGGAAGTGTCGTAGAAGATGTATTTGGATTAGATGGAAGTGTTCTAAACATTACTACTATGGGAATTAGACATAACAAATTTTCAAGTGCAATTGGTATGATTGAATATTTTCATGAAAAGATGAGATTAAGAGAGAAGAATATATCTTTAATAAGTGATGATAAAATAAAAGAAATAGAAGAAAACAAACAAAGCATGTTAGACTTAACAGAAGATACATTTATCAGTAAAATATTTGGATATTTTTCTTGATAAGCAAGGAGGGAATTAAATGTTTGGTGGATTAGAAATGGACCAATTAGCCAAGATTAAGGTTATTGGTATTGGTGGTGGCGGTGGAAACGCTATTAACAGCATGGTTGAAACAGGTGTTAAAGGTGTTGAATTTATCGCTGCTAATACAGATTTGCAAGTATTAAATACTTCAAAAGCTGATGTAAAAATTCAGTTAGGAAAATCAGGACTAGGTGCAGGAGCAAAACCAGAAATTGGTAGACAAGCTGCTGAAGAAGCAAGAAAAGAAATAGAAGAAGCACTTAAAGGTGCTGATATGGTATTTATTACTAGTGGAATGGGTGGAGGAACTGGATCAGGAGCTGCTCCAATTGTTGCAGAGATTGCACAAGATTTAGGAGCATTAACTGTAGCAATAGTTACAAAACCTTTTACATTTGAAGGAAAAAGAAGAATGCAAAATGCATTGGAATCAATTGAAGAATTAAAGAAGCATGTAGATACTTTAATTGTTATTCCAAATGATAGATTAAGAGAAATAATTGATAAGACTACACCAATGCTAGAAGCATTTAAAGAAGTAGATAATGTACTTCGTCGTGGTGTTCAATCAATTACAGATTTAATTGCTGTAGTAGGACTTGTAAACCTAGACTTTGCCGATGTTAAAGCAGTAATGGAAAAATCAGGAAATGCAATTATCGGTATAGGTATTGGTATGGGTGAAGAAAGAGCAATTGAAGCTGCTAAACAAGCAGTATCATCTCCACTTCTTGAAACTTCAATATCTGGAGCTACAGATGCAATTATTAACATTACTGGTGGTATGAACTTAACATTATTTGAAGCTGAACAAGCTGCAGAAGTCGTAAGACAAGCTGCTAACACAGATATAAATACTATCTTTGGTTCAGTTATTAATGAAAACTTAACTGATGAAGTAATTGTAACTGTTATAGCAACAGGATTTGATAAGCATAATAAAGAAAAAGAAATCCCAGCACCAAAGAGAGTTGAAAGACCTACAATTATTCCACCACAACCTGAAACTCCAGCTCAACCTGTAAGAAGAACAAGAAGTGAAGTTCAACCTGAACCTCAAAAAATAGAAAAGTTGGATAAAGATGACGATGATGATGGTGATGACAGTATGTACGATATTCCATCATATCTAAGACCTAATTTTTAATTATATTAAATAAGGATTGTAGAAATACAATCTTTTTTTTTGATATAAATAATAGTATAATTATTTTATAAAAAGATAATGGAGCTTTATTATGAATAAAATTATGAATACATTTTTAGAAGAAAAAACTAATAAAATAAATAAAAAAGATTGGATTATTATAGGAATAATGGTTTTTATATATGGATTATTATCGTTTTATCGTTTAGGAGATTTAAATGTTCCAAAAACATATAAAACTTTCGATAGTAATAATGATTCAGAAATTATTGAATTAAATAATCAAACATATATATATAAGATGCGTTATTATACTGGTAATAATGTTGGTAAACTTGAAGTTTATTCTTCATTAGATGGAAATGAATATGAATTTGTAAAAGAATTATCAATTAAATCAGTTTTTACATGGCAAGATTTGTATATTAATAAAGAAGCAAAATATATTAAGTTTTCTGTAGTTGATAATAATTCAACATTAGGTGATGTTCAGTTTTATGATTATAAAAATGAAAAAATTAATGGAATTATTGATGAGAATAATCCTTTATTAGATGAAATTGATTTAGTTCCAGATGAAAAATCATTTATGAATAGTACATATTTTGATGAAATTTATTATGCAAGAAGTGCTTATGAATATGTTCATGGAATTGATAGTTATGAATGGACTCATCCACCATTAGGTAAATTATTAATTGCAATTCCTATATTATTATTTGGTTTTAGTCCATTTACATATAGACTTATGGGGAATTTAGTTGGAATTCTTTTGATTCCTGTAATGTATGTTCTTGCTAAGAAATTGTTTAAAGGAAGAAAGTGGGCAATATTAGGTGCATCTTTAATGATGTTTGATTGCTTTCATTTTAGTCATACAAGAATTGCATTAATAGATGGAATCCAAATATTATTTGTTCTACTATCAATATTATTTATGAAAATGTATATGGATTTAGGTAAAAAATCTCAACTTAAGAAGAAAAGTAAATATTTATTATTATCTGGTACATTTATAGGTTGTGCTATTGCAACGAAATGGAATGCTTTATATGTAGGATTAGGACTTGCAATAGTATTTGTCTCTCATTTGTTAAAAGAATATGATATTAAATTACTAAAACTATTTAAAAAGAATATTTCTACAGAATTAGTTTTAAAATATATAAGTATTTTTATTCTTATTCCATATATTTTATATTTCTTGTGTATATTCTTTTTAGATAAATTTCATTTAATTTTTATTCTTATATATTATTTACTAAGTATATTATGGTTATTTGGAAAGTGGATAAAACACTTATTTAAAGATTCTTATTTGTTTAAATTGTTTATTGTATGTGTAATTAGTTTTATTCTAATACCTATTGTAATTTACATTTTATCTTATATTTTATTTCCTAAAATAAACTATTATGATGGTACATTAACTGGTATTATTGATATGTCAAAGAAAATGTATGATTATCATTCTAATCTTGTTGCAACACATCCATTTTCATCTGAATGGTATCAATGGCCAATTATGTATAAGCCTGTTTGGCTTTATACTGGTTCTTTAGCTAATGGTACTAAGATGACTATTGTAGATATTGGAAACCCTATGATATGGTGGGGTGGAATAATAGCATTTATTTATTTGATAATAGATGCTATTAAGAATAAAAGTACTATCTCAAGATTTTTATTAATATTTATTTTAACTTCATTTGTTCCTTACATATTTGTATCAAGATTAATGTTTATGTATCATTTCTTTATTACATTACCATTTATTATGTTAGGAATAGTAGCGTTTATAAAATATCTTACTGAGAAAACAAAAAGTAATAAAATATACTTTTATTATCTAGCAGTAGTTATTATTACATTTATAATTTTTTATCCTGTAGTATCAGGATTACCAATATCAGATGATTATATTAACTCATTAAAATGGTTACCTGAGTGGATATTTTAAATATAGAAAGGAATTATTGATATGAAAAAAAACAATGAAAAAAATTTTATTTGGGATTTTATCGATAAACATACAGATTTTGTATATTTATTAATAGTATTATTGTTTGCATTTATTGTAAGAATTATTCTCTTAAAATATGTTTCTGGTGATTATAGATTATTCTTAAGACCATGGTTCAATGAATTAAAATCTGGTGGGGGATTAGCAGCACTTGCAAAAGATATAGGAAACTATACACCACCATATATGACTATAATGGCTCTTTTAACATATATTCCACTATCACCGTTAATAACTATTAAACTTGTATCATTTGCTTTTGATATAGTAAGTGCTATTGTAATTAAAAAGATAGTAGTAGAGTTATTAAAAGATAAAGAATATAAAGACAAAATTGGTTTATTAATAGCAGGAATATATTTATTTATTCCAACTGTTATTTTAAATTCTTCATATTGGGCTCAAAGTGATCAAATATATACTTCATTTATATTGCTATCGATTTTATATTTACTTAAAAATGATTTTAAAAAAGGAATCTTTTTCTGGGCTATTGCATTTTCATTTAAACTTCAAGCAATTTTTATATTTCCACTATATGTATTAATGTATATAAGTGATAGAAAAATTAAATTCTCATATTTTTTAATAATACCAGTGGTTATATTTGTTTTAAGTATTCCAAAAGTAATTATGTCTCATGATTTATTTGCAGGCTTTAGTGTATATTTTAATCAAGCAAATACCTATAATGAATACGCAACTTTAAATTTTCCAAACTTTTATAGTATTTTCTTGTCTAATGGTAATTCAAATTTAATAAATATGCCTAATGAAGATTTTGGTTTAATAGGAATAATTATTATGATGTTTATACTTGTTACACTTGCATACTTTGTTTATGTAAAAAAAATAAAGTTTGATAAAAATGCAATTATAGAATTTTCATTATTCTCAATATTAATAACAACTTTCTTTTTACCGCATATGCATGAAAGATACTTGTTTATGGGAGATGTACTTGGAATTATATATTTAATAATAAATAAGAAAAAGTATTATATTCCATTAGGAATAGAAATGATATCTTTATATGGATATATGCATCTGTTGTTTTCTGGATTTGCGATTGATATTTCTATTATGTCTATATTATTTTTAGTAATTTTAACTATTTATTCAAAAGATATGATTCAAAAATACTTTAGTTATCAAAAATGATTGGTTTATATTATTTGATATCAATAAAAAATGTCAATTAATGATAAAAAGATGTCAAATAATACTAATCATTTTTTTTATGTGTTATAATGTATGTATAGACTGGAGTGGTATTCTTGAGTAAGAGAAGAAGAAAAAGAAAATCTGGAAGTTTAGAAATAAAGCCATGGTTAGTAGGATTATTTTTAATTATTTTATCAGTACTTGCATATGGTGCAGGGTCACCTCTTGGTATAGTTGGAAAAGTATATAGAGGTATTGTTGTATTTTTATTCGGATCACTTGATTGGTTATTCCTTATTTTAGGAGTACTAATTGGTATATATATGTTATTTAAAGGAGAAGGACCATCAATTTGGTCAACAAAATTCTTTGGATTATTTTTTGTGTCAATTGGTATTTTAGTATTTGCTCATATGAATTATATAAATGAAATCACTGGAGATTTCATGAAAGTATATGATGCAACTATTAAAGATTTATCTAATACCTTTGATTTAATAATAAAAGGAAGTGATTTTACCTCACCTGGTGGAGGACTAATTGGATGCTCTTTTGCAGTACTATTTAGATCACTTTTTGCAATTTCTGGTACAAAAATAATATCTATTATCTTAATTGTAGGAGGAGCATGTTTATTTACTGGATTCTCAATTAGAGATTTCCTAAGTAATGCTACTGAAAAAGGAAAAGATTTAATTATTAAATCAAAAGAAAATAAAAAACAAAGACAAGATGCTTCTGAAGATGAAGATAAAGAAGAATCTGTTGTAATTATTAATGACAATAATGCTCCTAAAGAAAATAAAGAAGAAGCACAAGAAGAACCAAAATTAGTTATATCTAGTATAGATGAATTAAAAAGAATGGATAAAGAAGCAAAAGAAGAAAATATTGAATCTTTATTAACTGATGAGTATGTAGAAGAACCTAAAAAGCAACCGGTAACATCTTCTAATTATAAATTACCAACATTATCATTATTAAAAGATATTGATAAGAAGAAAAATACTAATAATCAAATGTTAATCGAAAAGAATATTCAAATTCTTGAAAAAACATTAAGAGACTTTGGAATAATTGGTAAAGTAGTTGAAGTTAACGCAGGTCCTGCTGTAACACAATATGAGATGGAACTTCAAACAGGAACAAAGTTAAGTAAATTATTAAGTATTAATAAAGAAATATCTTTAGCTCTTGCTAAAAAAGATGTTAGAATTGAAGCTCCTATTCCTGGAAAAAGTACAGTAGGAGTTGAAATACCTAATGAAGCAGTATCTCCAGTTGCATTGAAAGAGATACTTGAAAATATTCCACAAAACAAAGTAAATAATAAATTATTAGTAGCATTAGGTAAAAATATAATGGGAAAACCTAAGTTTTGTGAAATAAATAAAACTCCGCACTTATTAGTTGCAGGATCTACTGGTTCAGGTAAATCAGTTTGTATAAACTGTATTATTGCATCCATTTTAATGAGAGCAAAACCAGATGAAGTAAAACTTGTTTTAATTGACCCTAAAAAAGTCGAATTATCAATGTATAATGGAATACCACATTTATTAATGCCAGTTGTAACAGATTCAAAAAAAGCAAGTGTTGCTTTACAAAAAATGGTTGATGAAATGGAACGCCGTTATGATGAACTTGAAGAAAAAAATGTTAGAAATATCGACGGATATAATGAATGGGTAGAAAAAGAAAATAAAGTTAGAAGTGATGAAGATAAAATAGCTAAAATGCCATTTATTGTTGTAATAGTGGATGAGTTAGCTGATTTGATGGTAGTAGCAGGAAAAGAAGTGGAAGATTCAATTTTAAGAATTACTCAAAAAGCTCGTGCTGCTGGAATCCATTTAATTGTTGCAACACAAAGACCATCAACAGATGTTATTACAGGAGTTGTAAAGGCAAATATTCCATCACGTATTTCGTTTGCTGTTTCAAGTGGAATTGATTCACGTACAATACTTGATACAGTAGGAGCAGAAAAACTAATAGGTAAAGGAGATATGTTATTCTTACCAATGGGAGAATCTTCTCCAGAAAGAATTCAAGGAGCATACGTTTCAGATGAAGAGTTAGAATCACTTGTTGATCATGCAGTAAAACAACAAAAAGCTCAATATGATGAAAGATACACTAATTTAGATGCAGCTAAAGATCAAGGAAATGCTGGAGGAAGAGTTGAGTCACCAGAAGAAGAATATGATGATCCACTTTATGATGAAATAGTAGAATTTGTTATAACAAGTGGAAAAGCAAGTGCTTCACTTTTACAAAGAAGATTTAAACTTGGATATAATAGAGCTGCAAGAATTATTGATTTATTAGAAGAAAGAGGTATAATTGGACCTCAAAATGGATCTAAGCCAAGAGAAGTTCTTGTTGCGATGGAAAGTAATAACGAAGAATAAAAAAATATGGGCTAAACAATTAGCCCTTTTTCAAATAAAGGAGGAATTATTTATGGCTACGCCACATATTGAATCAAAAAAAGAAGATATTGCAAAAATTGTTCTTATGCCAGGAGACTCATTAAGAGCAAAATATATTGCAGAGCATTTTTTAGAAGATGCAAGATTAATTAACACCGTAAGAAATACTTTTGGATTTACAGGAAAGTATAAGGGACATGAAATAACAGTATTCTCATCAGGAATGGGAATTCCAAGTATGGGTATTTATTCATATGAATTATTTAAATTTTATGATGTAGATACGATAATTAGAATAGGATCAGCAGGAGCATATACTGATGAATTAAAAATATATGATGTTTTATTAGTAGAATCATCATATTCTGATTCTACATTTGCAAAAGCACAAAATGGAGAAGAAAGAAAATTATTAAAGTCTAGTGAAGAAGTAAATAATAAATTGATTGAATCTGCAAATAGACTTGGAATACCTATTAAAAAAGGAACTGTTCATTGTTCTGATGTTTTTTATAAAGAAAATGATAACTTCCAAGAATTAAGAGATAAATATGGATGTTCAGCAGTAGAAATGGAAACATTTTCATTATTTCATAATGCTAATGTTCTTAATAAAAAAGCTTCAGCTCTTGTTACAATTTCAGATAGTCTAGTAACTCATGAAGCTACTACTAGTGAAGAAAGACAAAATAAATTAAACGATATGATTAAAATTGCTTTAGATGCAGTAATTGATTTATAATAATTAGCATAAAAAAGAGGTGATTACCTTGAAATACAAAAAAGTTAGTTATGGATCATATGATTTACATATGATAAAAACAGATAAATTTAAAGTAACAACAATAGAACTTATTTTTTGTAACGAAATTAAAAAAGAAGAAATAACTATTACAAACTTTTTAGCATCTTCAATGTGTTATACTACTAAAAAATATAATACTAAAATAGAATTTGCTAAAAAGCTTGAAGAATTATATTCTGCAAAAGTATTTCCATCTTGTTATAGACTTGGAAAAGCCTATAACGTAGATATTAATATGAATATATTAAATGACAAATATAGTGAAAAGGGATTATTAAAAAAAGGATTAGATTTTTTAAAAGAAATTGTATTTAATCCAAATATAAATAATTCTTCTTTTGATGAAAAAACATTTAATGTAGTAAAAAATGATGAAAAATCGCAAATAGAAAAGGAAAAAGAAGACCCAAGAAGATATTCTTTATTAAAATTATTAGAAAACGTTAATCCTGATGAGAAATATTCTTATAATACTAATGGATATTTGGAAGATTTAGAAAAGATTACACGAGAAAATTTATGTGATTTCTATAAAAAGTATATTAATGATAGTATTATTGATTTATTCGTAGTAGGAGATATTGATTTTGAAGAAGTTGAAGAACTAGTAAAACAAAGATTTAATTTTAAAGGAAATAAAAAAATAGATTTTGATCCTATTATAGAAAGTAAAAAACATAACATAAAAATTAAAGAATTATATGAAAAAGATAATACTAATCAAGCAAAATTAAGTATTGCTTGTACACTTGAAAATTTAACAAAATATGAAAGATTTTATGTTTTAAATCTTTATAATATAATACTTGGAGGGTCAGCAGATAGTAAATTCTTCAAAAATATAAGAGAAAAGTATTCATTATGCTATTATGTATCATCTTTAGGTAATAAATTAGATAATTTAATATTAATAACATCAGGTATAACTAAAGACAATTACAATAAAATGATGACTCTAATAAAAAAAGAAATGAATGATATGAAAAAAGGTAATTTTTCGTTAGATGATTTGGATAAAGCTAAGAAATACTATTTATCTCTTTTAGAAGAAATTGATGATAAACCAAATCAAATAATAGCATCTTATTATGCTATGGATAAGATTAATACTGATTCTTTAGAAGAAAGAAAAAGAAAAACAGAAAAAATAACAAAAGAAGAAATAATGGCTCTAGGAGAAAAAGTATTTTTAGATACATCATTCTTATTAGGTGGTGATAAGAAATGATTAAGAAAGAAATTAAAGGATTAGATATAGATGTATATCAAGAAGTATTAGACAATGGATTAAAAATATATTTAGTTCCAATGAAAAATAGAAAAAATTATCAAATTAATTATTATACAAATTATGGAGCATCAATAAATGAATTTGTATCAAATGATGATAATAAAAGAATTAAAGTTCCTTATGGAGTTGCACACTTTTTAGAACATAAGATGTTTGAACAAGAATCAGGAGAAAATCCTTTTTCATACTTTGCCAAATTTGGAAGCGATGCAAATGCTTATACTAGTTATAGAAAAACAGCTTATACAGTTGATGGTAGTAATAATATAGAGGAAAATCTTGATTATTTATTAAATTATGTAAATAGTCCTTATTTTACAGATGAGAATGTAGAAAAAGAAAAAGGCATTATAATCGAAGAATTAAATATGTATAAAGATGAACCTGAAAATATATTATATGATGAAAGTAATAAAGCAGTATTTAAAAAACATCCATGTAGAGTAGATGTTGGAGGAACTCCTAAAAGTGTTAAGAGTATAACAAAAGAAGTACTATATAAATGTTATAATACTTTCTATCAACCAAGTAATATGTGTTTAGTAGTGGTAGGTAACTTTAATGAAGATAATGTATTAAAAGTAATAAAGAATAATAAAAAATTAAGTGAGAAAAAATCAAATAATCAAATAAATGTTATTAAACCAAATGAACCATATGAAGTTAATATAAAGAAAAAAGAGTTAAAAATAAAAAATATAGCCATACCTAAATTTGTTTTGACTTTTAAAAAAATGTTAAATGAAATGAGTATGGAAGAAAGCTTTAAATACAAAGTTTCATTAGATATATTATTCTATTTAATGTATGGACCGTCATCATCTTTTAGAGAAGAAATGTTAAATAAGAACTTAATGACTTATTTATATCCATCTAAGTCAGTTATAGATAATTTTTTACTTATTGAATTAACTGCAGAAACTAAATATCCTGAAAAATTATTTAAAGAAACAATTAAAACATTTAAAAATTTGGAAATAACAAAAGAAGATATTGATAGAGTTAAAAAAGTTAAAATTGCTAATGAAGTGTATGCTACAGATAAAGTAGGATCTATTATGGGAATGATTAATATGAGTTTGATGGATCAAGAAGATATTATATATAATAGAATTGATTTAATTAAAAGCATTACTATAGATGATATTTTAAAAGCAAAAAAGAGTATAGATTTAAACAATTATTCATTTGTAATTGGTTATCCAAAAGAGTAAAAAAAACTCTTTTTTTTTCTAATTATATGATATAATTATATAGAATAGGTGAGAATATGTTAGGGAATATAGGTAATATAGTTGATATTAACGGAAATTATGTAACAGTAAAGATTAATTTTAATGTATCTCAATATGGAAATCTAATGAATGTTCATGTTGTTTTTGATGATGGAACAAAGAAGATTGTTGGAGAAATATTAAAAGTAACTATAACTGATATTACAGTAGGAATAGTTGGTGAAATAGTTGATAAATCATTTATTCCTGGTATTGGATTAAAACCATCTTTTGCTTCTAATGTAAGAATTGTTACTAATGAAGAATTAACATTAGTTTTAGGACCACAAGAAATTGATGATAGTAATCATATATATCTTGGAAAATCTTCAATTTATAATGGATATAAAATTAATATTAAAGTAAATGAATTTTTTAGCAATCACTTTGCAATACTTGGTAATACTGGTAGTGGAAAAAGTAGTACTTTTGCAAGAATTGTACAAAATATATTTACAAAATCTAAATATTTACCTGTAAATGCTAGTATATTTGTTTTTGATGCTTATGGAGAATATAAAAATGCATTTTCATTTTTACATGATTTTAATAATCAATTGAACTATAAGTCATATACTACAAATGTAGAATCAACTGATACAGAATTATTAAGAATACCTTTATGGTTATTAGATGTTGATGATATTGCACTTTTACTTAATGCAAGTGATCCAAGTCAGTTACCTATAATTGAAAAAGCGTTAAAACTTGTTCCAATTTTAAAAGGAACTGATGAAGAAGCTGTTAAATTAAAAAATGATATTATTGCAAGAGCACTTCTTGATATATTACAAAGTGGTAAAGATTCAATAAAAATAAGAGACCAAATAACAGCAGTTTTAACTACTTTCAATACAGAATTATTAAATCTAGAAAGTCAAATAGTACAACCTGGATATATAAGAACATTAAAACAATGTATTTATGTTGATAATTCTGGTAAGATGCAAGAGATGGAACTTGTTGTAAATTATATACAAACATTTGTTATTGATGGTTTTGAACTTCCAAATCCTACTGGAAATGTTATGTATAATTTATCTGATTTAGAGCAAGCTCTTGAGTTTTCATTAATATCAGAAGGTATTTTAAAAAGTGATAAAGTATTTGATTATGCTAATGTATTGTCAGTAAGAATTCACTCTCTTGCAAGTAGTGAATATAATGAATATTTTACATATCCTAAAATGGTTAATAAAAGTGGTTATGTAAGAGACTTAATGACTACAAGAGATAATACAAAAGCTCAATTAATTGGATTCAATATTAACTATATTGATGATAGAACAGCTAAATCAATTACAAAGATAATATCTAAATTATTATTTGATGTTTCTACTAATGCAAATGTAAGAGGAAAATTCCCATTCCACATAATAATAGAAGAAGCACATAGATATGTTCAAAAAGATATAGACCAAGAATTACTTGGATACAATATATTCGATAGAATAACAAAAGAGGGAAGAAAATATGGTATTGTTTTAGGATTAATTACACAAAGACCAAGTGAATTAAGTGAAACAAGTATTTCCCAATGTTCAAACTTTATGGTACTTAGAACTCTGCATCCAAAAGATTTACAATATATTAAAGAAATGGTTCCAAATGTCACTGATGAAGTATTAGCAATTCTTAAAACATTGCAACCAGGAAATGCAATAGCTTTTGGAAGTGCATTTAAAGTTCCTGTATCTGTTAAAATGGATAAACCAGATCCAGAACCATATAGTCAAAATAGTGATATTGCAAAAATATGGTATGCTTTAAATTAGTACTTTAAAAAAGAAACAAGATATGATAAAATTATATTATAGATTATGGAGGATATAAAATATGGCTTTAGGTTTTTTAAATAAGTTTAAAAATAATGAAAATGAAGAAGAAGAAACTTTTGATGAAGAAAGTGGAGAAAATACTATAAATACAATAGCAAAGAAAGGAAATACAATGATTCTTTTAGAGCCACGTGCTTATTCAGAATCACAACAAATAGCTGATTATTTAAAGAATAATTCATCTGTTGTTGTTAATCTAAGAAGAGTAACACCAGATCAAGCTAAAAGAATAGTAGATTTCTTAAGTGGTACTATTTATGCTATTGGAGGAGATTTACAAAAGTTAGGTGGAGGAATATTCCTATGTACTCCTAATTCAGTAAATGTTGAAGGAAAAATTTCTGACGAAGGAAAAGAAAAGAATGGAAAAGGCCAAACTTCTAAAGTAAAAGGACAAGCAGAAGAAAATAAAGAGGAAGACGACGAATATAACTGGTAATTTTCATAAACTCTAAAAAGAGGGTGATGTCATGGATAAATTTACAATAACTGAAAAAGGATATAGTGTCAAAGAAGTAAATGATTTCATTGATAATGTTATAGCTCAAACAGAATCTATGTTAGGAAAAATGAAAAAACAACAAAGAGATGTTATTTTCTTACAAAAACAAATAGAGAGCTATCAAAAATTAGAAAATGAATTAAAAAGTGCTTTGGTTCGTGCAGAACATTCAAAAGATGATATTATAAAACAGGCACAAATTGAAAAAGACACTATTATTGAAGATGCAAAAAAGAATGCATCTAGAATAGTAAACGATGCATTGCTTAGAGCAGAAAAAGTTGAATTAAAGACAGAAACCCTAGAAAGAAATATGAAAATATTTAAGAAAAAATTAAAACTAGTTGTAGAACAACAACTAGCAGTAATTGATGAAATAGAAGAACTAGAACTTAAATAGTTCTTTTTTTTTCATAAAAAAACTCGTTTTTACGAGTCATATTTTTATTCAGCGTTTGAAACTTTTTCAGCTTTTCTTAAAGTTCTTGCTTCTTTAGCACTAACTCTAACTCTAGTACCATCTTCAAGTCTTACAACTTGTAAATTTAATGCTTGAGTACTATTAGTAGTATTTAATGCATGAGAACGAATTCTTTTGTTTTTATTTGGTTTTCTACTTGATATATTTATAGCCATAATTAAAGACCTCCTCTTAAAAATCACTTGCTAGTTAACTTTATCATAAAATTTAATAATAGTCAAATATTTTGTTAATTGTTTGTGTTTACTTGCATTATTTATTATAATTAATTAGTAGGAGTAACGTATATGAATGATGAAGTAAAAAAAGCATTATTTGGAAGAGTAGAAGGAAATATTACAGATTTTTCTCAATTACCAGAAGCTGATCAAAGAGCACTTGATATTTTGAGAAGTTATGGATATGACTTCGAATTAAAGTATGATAAAGAAGATGAATGTACTATTATTTATTGTATAAATGCAACAGATGCAGATATAGATAAGTTAAATAGAGATTTTATGGCATTAGTAGATGCCTATAATGAAGTTGAAGAAATGGAAGAAAATCAAAAAAATGTAGAAAACTTAGATGAAGTAGTAAAAAACGCATTTAATTTTGTTTTAAATGAAGTACATAATTATGAGTCTGACATTAATTTTGATAAAGAGCATCCTAATTCAATGCATAGTGAAAGATATAGTACAGATTCAACAATTTCTTTAGTTATTAACAGTTTAGATGATAAACAAAGAGAAATATTAAAAGAATTATTAACAAAAGAAGTAAATAATAGTCAAAAAGAATTTGAAAAAAACTATATTACAAGAATCATTGAAGAAAAGTTTCAACAATCTGATAATAAAGAGTTTGTGAAATAAAAATGATATTAAGATACTTATAATGATAAGTGTCTTTTTTTATTATACATGTGTTATAATACAATTAAGGAGGGCTTTCGTATGTATACACCACTATATGTAAAAAGTAACTATACGTTTTTTTCTAGTTTAGTTAAAATTGATGAATTAGTAAAAAAATGCAAAGAACGAAATATTAAACAAGTTGCATTATGTGATGATAATATGATTGCAACCATGTACTTTTATAAAGAATGTAAGAAAAATGATATTAGACCTATAATAGGACTTCAAGTAAATGTAGAAAATAGTGAAATATTGTTGTATGCAAAAGACTTCCAAGGATATCAAAGTTTATTAAAAATCGTAACTATAAAAGATGAAATTACTTTTGAATTATTAAAAAAACATAATAAAAATATTATATGTGTTGTTCCTTATAAAAGTATTCATATATATAAAGATATTAACAAAGTTTTTAATGAAGTATATATAGGAGTACTTAATAAAGAAGAAGAGTTAAATGCTTTTAATGAAACAAAGAATGTTGTTTTCTTAAATAAAGTTTTATATCTTGATAAAAAAGAATCAGAATATTTTAAATATCTTATTATGATGAAAGAGAAGAAGAATGTCTTTGATAATATAGAATTTAAAGATAATTATAATTATTTATTAAATGATAAAGATGTATTTGATCTTGTTAGTAAAAAAACAGTTGATTTAACTAATAAGATAGCTGATTCTTGTTTAGTAGAATTTCCAAAATGTGAAAATATGATTCCTCATTTTAATAATAACTTAAATATTTCAAGTGATGAATATTTGAAAAAATTAAGTATTAAAGGACTTGAGATAAGACTAAATGGAAATGTAAGTGATGTTTATAAAAATAGATTATTATATGAGTTAGATGTTATTAAGAAAATGGGATTTCCTGATTATTTCTTAATTGTATATGATTATGTTAAATATGCTAAAAAAAGTGGTATATTGGTTGGCCCTGGTAGGGGAAGTGCAGGAGGAAGTCTAGTTGCATATTCTCTTGGAATTATAGATGTTGATCCTATTAAATATGATTTATTATTTGAAAGATTCTTAAATCCAGGAAGAATAACTATGCCCGATATAGATATTGATTTTCCTGATATTTATAGAGATCAAGTTATTGATTATGCTAGAGAAAAATATGGTAAAAAGAATGTTGCAGGAATAGTAGCTATAGGTACTTTAAAAGCAAAAGCATGTTTAGATGAAGTAGCAAGAATATTAAAAATAGAACAAACTAAAACAGATAGATTAAAAAGATTAATTGATGATAGAGAAAAATTAAAATTAAAACAAGTATATGATAATAAAGATGAATTTAGAAATATTGTTGATAATGATGAAAGATTAACTAAACTATATCAATTATCATTAATATTTGAAGAATTTCCAAAGAATACTTCAACTCATGCTTCTGGAGTAATTATTTCTTCAAAAGAATTAGATGAAATAATTCCATTAATAAAAGTAGAAGGAGTATATAACTGTGGATATGAAGCTGAATTCTTAGAAGAATTAGGTTTATTAAAAATGGATTTTCTTGCTATTAAAGCATTAACAACAATAATGAATATAATACAAATTGTTAATGAAAAAGAAAAAGTATCTTTAAATTTTTCAGATATTCCACTTGATGATAAAGAAACATTAAAATTATTCTATAATGTTGATACAAATGGAATATTTCAATTTGAAAGCGATGCTATGAAACATTTACTTAAAGGTCTTAAAGTAACAAAGTTTGAAGATATTGTAGCAGCAGATGCATTAGTCAGACCAGGACCAGATACTAAAACATATATAGAAAGAAAAACTAATAAAACAGTTGTAGAATATCCAAATAATGATATAAAAAGAATTCTAGAACCAACATATGGTGTTTTAGTATATCAAGAGCAAATAATGCAAATTGCTAATGTTATGGCAGGTTTTACTATGTCAGAGGCAGATTTGTTAAGACGAGCTATGTCTAAAAAGAAAAAAGACTTATTAAGTGAACAAGAAGAAAAATTTATTAAAGGATCAATTAATAATGGATATGAATATCAAACTGCAAAAAAGTATTATGAAGATATATTAGAATTTGCAGAATATGGATTTAATAAATCACATGCCGTTGCATACTCAATTCTGGCATATAAAATGGGATATTTAAAAGCACGTTATCCAAAGTATTTTTATTTAAATATTCTATCTATGGAAATAGGAAAAGAAGGTAAATCTTCAAAAATAATCAGAGAAGCAAGAAGTAAAGGAGTAAAATTCTTATTGCCAGATATTAATAAAAGTACTGAAAAATATGAAATAGTAGATGATGGAATATTATTTCCTTTATCAAATATCAAAAGTGTTGGAGAAAATACTGCTATTGAAATAAAAAATGCAAGAAAAGATGGATTTGATAATCTATTTGATTGCTTTATTAAATTAACTGAAATAGGAATAAACAAAAAAACATTTGAATTATTAACATATTCATCATGTTTTGATACATTTGGAATAAATAAAAGAACTATTATTGAAAACCTTGATAATTTACTTAATTTTTCTTTTATAGCAAAAGGAATGCCAAAAGATATGATTGAACATCCTGAAATAGAAGAATATCCTGAATATGATCCAAGTTTCTTGATGAATAAAGAAAAAGAACTTTTTGGATTCTATTTGAGTTATCATCCAACTACAAAGTATAAAGATCAATATAAAGTAACAAATTTAAATGATTTAAATAAACATATTAATAAAGTTGTAGATATAATTGTACTAGTTGAAAAAATAAAAGTACATAAAGATAAAAATGGTAGTGATATGGCATTTATAACAGGAAATGATGAAATATCTAGTATTGAACTAATTGCATTTTCTGAAGAATTTGAAAAAATTAAAGATGTTACTAAAGGAAATATATTATTAGTACAAGGAAAAGTTGAAATTAGAAATAATATTCAAATGATTATAAAAAAATCTAAAATAATTGGTTAATAATGAATAACTTTATGATATATTTATATAAAGAGATATGGTGGTGAGTAAAATGAAATTACAATTTATAGTTAACGACTATTTACTTGCATGGAATTTATTATTCAGACCTTCTATTTCTGAAGATATTCAGAAACTTAAAGAGAAGTTATGGAAAAATTATTCTAAGAGCTATATGAAGTTAGAAAAAGAAAATGTTGAAATATTAAAGTATACAAGTGATTTTATACCTGATGATGATACAATTTATAACTTTATATTTGAAAGTGAAGAGTTTAAATTAGCTAAAAAGCAAACAGAAAAATATAGAAAGTTTTTAATGAGAATATGGGATTCTCATCAAAAAGAAATACAGAGTAATCTAAATGAATTATTAAGATTTAAAATAGAGAATAATTATCAAATAATGGTAATTCATCCTTATTTTGATAATGTTGAATTCTTAAAGAAAAACCCTAAAAAGAATATAGTATGGGGTAAAAAAGATGATACTGAAGATGGTCTAAAAGCAATTATGAGAATTATTTTCACTGTAATTAAATATGAATTTACAGGATTTCATGATGAAAATAAAGAAATGGTAAATGCTATTGAAGACTTGTTAGTAACTAATGAATTATATACAAGAATAACAGGAATAACTAAATATCATGAAGGAATAAAAAAATTAAGAGTTTTAAAGAAACAATTATATCCTTATTGGTTAATGTATCAAGGAGCAGATAGAGAAGAATTAGTAAGTTATATGATGAGAGATCAAATGCCATTTGATATAGATAAGTATCCAATAGAGAAAGGACTAAGAAAATTAGATTTAAAGGAATTTATTGATTTTTGTTGTAAAAATCAAAAATATATTTTAAGATTAAGTGAATTAAATAAATAATATTAGAGAGGTTAAATATGGACGAGAAATTACGCAAAATATTAAATAAAATCAACTTGGATGAAAAATATTTCAACCTCTTTTATAATGCAAAAATACTTAAGAATAGTGTAGATGAATTACATAATACATTATCTGTAGAAATATATAATGAAAATGATATATCAACAGAATTATATGATGAATTAGTAGAAAAATTTTCTAATTACTTTGATGGAGCAACAGTAAACTTAAGCATTATTAATGAAACAGATATAAGTGATAATTTTGAAAATAATTTTAAAGAATTATTAAATACACATAGATATCCTAATATAGAAGCATTAGAACATAATATGGAATTTTATAATAATTCTTTATCTATATGTGTAATAAATGAAAGAGAAAAAGAAGATTTAGAAAAAGAATTAAAAAAGATATCAAGAAATATATCTGTGTATGGATCTTGTTTTTCTTATCAAATAACAGTTGATGAATCTAAAAGAGAAGAAATAGATGAACAAATATCAAATGAATCTACTGAAATAATGAGTAAACCTTATGTTCATCACGAAGAAAAACAACAAGTATCAAACTTTCCAAGAAGAAGAAAAAAAGATATCGATGAAAAAACAATTTTTGGAAATAGAATAGATAAAGAAGAAGCTATAACAAAAATTCATTCTATTGTGGGAGAAAATGAAGGAATAGTTATTGAAGCAAAAGTATTTGGAAATAAAGAATTTGTTCCTTCTAGTAAAGCATTTAAAATATTAACTTTAAAAGTTACTGATTATACTGATAGTATATTAGCAAAAATTTTTGTTAGAGATGATGAAGTATATGATGATTTATTAAAGAAAACTAAAGATGGAACTTGGCTAAAATTAAAAGGGAATACTAAAAATGATGAGTATGAAAAAGGAGAATTAGTACTTAATGTATTTGACATATCTGAATCAGATAGAAAAGATGAAAAATTAGTTGATGATGCTCCTGTTAAGAGAGTTGAATTACATGCTCATACAATGATGAGCCAAATGGATGCAGTAACTAAATTAGATTTAGATAAGCATACATGTGAGTTAGTAACTAATGCAATTGATATGGGTTATCCTGCAGTTGCTATTACAGACCATTCTGGATGTCAAGCATTTCCAATTATGTATGAATTAATTACTGGATCTAATAAAGGAAAAATAAAAAAATTAAAAGGTAAAAAAGAAGAATTAGAGCAAAAGCTAAATGAAGAAGAAAACGAAGATCAAAAGAAACTAATTGAAAATGATCTAGAAGAAGTAAATGAAGAAATAAAGAACTTTAAAAATTTTAAAGGTATTTATGGAACAGAGTTAACTTTAGTAGATGATACAATTAATATTGTTTATAGACCAAGTGATTTAGAATTACTTGATACAGAATATGTAGTATTTGATACTGAAACTACAGGATTCAATGCTGCTGGTGGAGATCAAATGATTGAAATTGGAGCAGTTAAAATAAGAAATGGGGAAATAACTGACACATTTGATGAGTTGATTGATCCTAAAAGACCTCTTCCAGAAAAGATTACTGAATTAACTAATATTACAGATGAAATGTTAAAAGGTAAAGATAGTGAAGAAGAAGTTACTAAGAGATTTTTAAAGTGGGCTGGAGATGCTCCAATGGTAGCACATAATGCTAAATTTGATATATCTTTCATAGAAATGTCTATGAAGAAATATAATCTTGGAGAATTTAATAATACAGTTATTGATACTTTGGAGCTTTCAAGAACATTAGATCAAGGCTTTGCAAGACATTCTTTATCAGCACTTGTAAATAGATATAATATTGAGTTTGATGAAGAAGGGCACCATAGAGCAGATTACGATGCTGATGGAACAGCAAAAGTATTTCATAAGATGTTACAAAAACTTTCTGGTCAAAACTTTAAAAAAATTAGTGATTTACAAAATAAATTAATATCAAAAGATGAAATACATAAATTTGGAAGAAGCTTTCATTTTAATGCAATAGCAGTTAATAAAAAAGGTCTTAAGAATTTATTTAAAATTATTTCTCTTGCTAATACTGTATATTTATATAAGACACCTAGAATTTTAAGAAGTAAATTAGAAGAATTAAGAGAAGGATTATTAATAGGTAGTGGATGTTATAATTCTGAAGTGTTTATTGAAGCAAGAAGTAAGGAAGGAGAAGAACTTACAAATATAATTAATTTCTATGATTATGTAGAAGTTCAACCTCCAGAAGTATATAATCATTTAATTCAAACAGGGGATTTTAAAGATAATGATGAATTAATAGAGCATATTAAAAAAGTAATTGATGCAACTCGTGAAGCAGGAAAAATTATTGTTGCAACAGGAGATGTTCATCATTTCTATAAAGAAGATAAAATATATAGAGAAGTAATTATTAATCAAAAAGTACCAGGAGGAGGAAGACATCCTCTTGCTAAAAAAGAAATCACAGAAATTCCATCACAACATTTTAGAACAACTAACGAAATGTTAAATGATTTTGATTTTTTAGGAAAGAAACTAGCTTACGAAATAGTTGTAGAAAATACAAATAAAGTAGCAGATATGGTAGAAGAGTTTGAAGTAATTCCAGATACTGGGGGAGTTCCATTCTCTCCAAGAGTTAAGGGTGATGATGGAGAATACTTGGACTGTCCTAAAGTAGTTACTGAACTTGTATTTAATAAAGCAAAAGAGTGGTATGGAGATCCACTTCCATATAATATAGAAGAGAGAATTGCTAAAGAATTATATGGAGATATTGTTTATAATATTTGCAGTGAAAAAATTAAAAAAGAAACACCTGATATAAATGATGAAGACTTTAATAAGAATGTATTTAGAGATGTTCATAATACAGTAATAGGTGGATTTGATAAAGTTAAAGAATTAGTAAAAAAATACTTAAGTGAAAATTGGAAAGAAGAAGATGGAGATTTAACTGAAGAGTCATTAAATAAAAAGATTAAAAAGTCTTTAGGAGGTATTATAGGAGGAGGATTTGATCCAATATACCTAATTGCTCAAAGACTTGTTAAGCACTCAAATGATGATGGATATTTAGTTGGTTCTCGTGGTTCAGTTGGTTCAAGTTTAGTAGCTGGACTTATGGGAATATCAGAGGTTAATCCTTTACCACCACATTATAGATGTACAAAATGTAAGACAAGTATTTTTGAAGATGAAGATGGAAAAGCACTTGGTGCTACTTACTTATCTGGATTTGATTTACCTGATAAGTTGTGTCCTAATTGTGGAGAAAATATGTTAAAAGATGGACAAGACATACCATTTGCTACTTTTTTAGGATTTAATGCTGATAAAGTTCCAGATATAGATTTAAACTTTAGTGATTTAAATCAAGCATCAGCACATGAATATACAAAAGTTTTGTTTGGTGTTGATAATGTATATAGAGCAGGAACAATTGGAACAGTTGCAGATAAAACAGCTTATGGATTTGTTCTTGGATATTATGAAGATAAAATAATGGAAATACTTGAAGAAATTGCCAAAAGTATTGATAAAACTGTTTATGATTTATTAAATGTAGATAAAAAAGAAAAAGAAGATGTAATGGCTAAGAAATTCTTACTTATGCAGGAAGATATAAAAGAATCTCTTCCATCAAGTATTCTAGTTAAGTATGATGAAATGGTTAAAAAAGTAAAAGAGTATTCTAGTGTATCAAGCACAGAAATAGAACGTATTTCACTAGGTTGTGTAGGTGCTAAAAGAACTACAGGACAACATCCTGGTGGAATAGTTGTTGTTCCTGATTACAAAGATGTATCTGATTTTACACCATTCCAATTTCCAGCTGATGATCCAACAAGTGCATGGAGAACAACTCACTTTTCATATCATGCTATAGACCAATGTTTATTAAAATTAGATATTCTTGGTCACTCTGATCCAACACAGTTAAGAATGATTCAAGATCTAACTAAGATGGATGTATCAAAAGTTCCTATGGATGATAGAGAAACAATGAGTATATTCTCAAGTGTTAAAGCATTAAATGTTACGAATGAACAAATATTAAATCCAACAGGTACTTTAGGAATACCTGAGTTTGGAACGAACTTTACAATATCAATGGTTGAAGATACTAAACCAAAGACTTTTGCAGAACTTGTAAAAATATCTGGTCTATCTCATGGTACTGATGTTTGGCTTGGAAATGCACAAGAGTTAATTAAGAATAAAGTTGTTCCATTTAAAGATGTTATTGGATGTCGTGACGATATTATGGTTTATTTAATTTATCATGGTCTTGCTCCAATTAAAGCATTTAAAATAATGGAGTTTGTAAGAAAAGGAAAAGCAAGTAAAGATAAAGTAACTTGGGCTGAACATAAAGAAACAATGGAAAAAGCTGGAATAGAATCATGGTTTATAGATTCTTGTGAAAAGATTAAATACATGTTCCCTAAAGCTCATGCAGCTGCATACGTAACAAGTGCCTTTAGAATAGCATGGTTCAAAGTACATATGCCTGTATACTTTTATGCATCTTGGTTAACTAGTAAAGCAACAGATGTAGATGTTAATGCAATGATGTTAGGATACAATGCTATAAGAGATAAAATAATAGAAATACAAACAAAAGGATTTGATGCAAGTAACAAAGAAACTGGACAACTTGAAAGTTTAAAAGTTTGTTTAGAAGCAACAGCAAGAGGTATTAAATTCTTACCAATAGATTTAAATAAGAGTGAAGCAACAACTTGGGGAGTAAAGGATGATAATTCAATTTATCCACCATTTTCATCAATTGATGGACTTGGAGATACAGTTGCAAAAGCAATCGTAGAAGAAAGAGAAAAAAGAAAATTTACAAGTATTGAAGATTTACAAAATAGAGCTAAAATATCTCAAACTCTTATAGATAAATTAAAAAGAATGAAAATATTAGATGGTCTTGATGAATCAGATCAATTATCCTTGTTTTAAAAGAGTTCAATAAGAACTCTTTTTTCTTTACATAAAAATTGAAAAGTGTTAAAATAATTGCCGACGAGCGTGAGGTATTTCTATGAATATATCTATAGACAATTTAAGACAATTAAATAGTTTAGAAATATATGAATTGTTCAAGAATAATTTTGAAAATTTCTATAATCAGTATAAAAATATTGTAATTAGTACAGATGAATATAAAAAAATAGTTTTAGAAGAGATAGAAAATACAAAACAAAATTATGATTCAGATACTAATTATATTAATTTTTTACTTAAAAGAATTGAAGGTAGAATTAGAATTGAACAAGAAATAAAAGATGATTCTAATTATCATATTTTATCTAATGAAATAAAAGACTTTAGTGTTTTAGATCAAGATGAAGTATATGATTTAGTTATTAAAGCACAAAATTGTGATAAAGAAGCTAAAAATAAACTAGTAAATCATAATATTAAATTAGTCATTAGTATTGCCAAAAAATATATTGGTAATGGAGTAGAAATGGATGATTTGATTCAAGAAGGAACTTTTGGATTATATACCGCAATTGAAAGATTTGATATTTCTAAAGGATTTAAGTTTTCTACATATGCAAATTGGTGGATTAAACAATCTATTATCAGTGCAATTCATCAATATGGTAGAAATATTAGAATTCCTACAAATAAATATGAAGAAATACAAAAATATAAAGCTACATATAAATTATTATATAGTAAGCTTAATAGAGAACCAACAATAGATGAAATAGCAGAAGAAATGAAGATACCTTATGAAAAATGCTTATCTCTTTATTTTTTACAATCAGGAACTATAAGTTATAATCAAAAAGTATCAAGTGATGAAAGTGAAGAAACAGAGTTAGGATATTTTTTAGAATCTGATGAAAATGTAGAAGAAGATATTGAAAAAAATAGTTTAAAGGAAGATGTTAGAAAGACATTATCAAAAGCTGGATTAACAAATAGAGAATACTATGTTATAGTTCATAGATTTGGAATGTTTGGGATGAAAAAAATGACTCTTGAAGATTTAGGTAATAATCTTTCTATTACTAGAGAAAGAGTAAGACAAGTAGAAAAAAAAGCATTAACAAAACTAAAAAGAACTTTTAAAAAATATAATTTAAATTCTTATGTTACTATTGATGCTAGTCCTAAAGAACCAGGAGTATCTGTTGATTTATATAGTCATATTAGAAATAAATTAACTAGTACAGAATTTAATTTCTTTTATGAATGTGGATTAACACCTTTGGAAATGGAAGTATCTGCTTTATCTATGGGGTTAATAGATCATTTTGAAAGAAACTATAGACAAATTGGTAAAATGCTTGGGAAACCAATTGCTTACATTTATGGTATTCAAAAAAAAGCTTTTGAAAAACTTAAAAAACATTCAAAAAATAATATTGAAATGAGTGTTTTATTCGATAGAATACAAAGTAATATTGAAAAGAAAGAAGATTTATGTAAAATATTAAAATGTACTGTAGAAGAGTTAGAAGTAATTAAATCAAAATTATTATTTAACGAAGTTGAAATACTTAACAAAAGAAATAATCAGTATTATAAAAGAATATTATCAAAAGATGAATTGGAATTATATGAAGGAGAAATAACTTTAAAAATTAAAGCTATACTAAGAGAATATAGAGCATCAAAGGAAAAAAAAGAATTAGGTGGCCAAGAGATTATTAAAATAATTGAATCATATGGTTTTACAATGCCTGAAGATAATAAAGAAATATTTAATACTTCAGTATACAAAGAATTAAGAAATTATTTTTCAAAAAAAGAAATAATTGTTGTATTTTTGATATTTGGATATATTGACAATACTTATTATTCATGTGAATTTATTTCTAAATTATTAAAAATACCAATAACTGAAATAGATCAAATATATAAGAAAGCTAACTATCTATTTAATACAAATACTATTTTATTAAAACACAAGAGTGAAAAGAAAGAAAAAGAATTAATAAAAAATTAATTCTTTTTTGGTTGAAAAAAAGTATTTATGAAGTATAATATCTATGTAATAGGAGGTAGTATGAATAATCAAAATCAAATTAATGAAATAAGAAGTAAAATTGATATAGTTGAATTAATAAGTGAATACGTACCTCTTTCTAAAAAAGGAAAATACTTTTGGGGAAAGTGTCCTTTTCATAATGATAATAATCCTTCAATGAGTGTTGATCCAAATAGACAAACTTATACTTGTTGGAGTTGTCATAATAGTGGAAATGTTTTTAACTTTTATGAACAAATTGAAAACATTTCTTTTCCAGAAACTTTAAAAAGATTAGGAGAAAGAGTAGGAATAACTATCTCTGGATATAGAAAAGAAGCAAATAGTAAATATGCTAATTTCTTTGAAATATATGATATTACTGCTAAGTATTATCAATTAATGTTAAATACTAAAAATGGAGAAAAAGCTAAAGAATATTTAGAAAAAAGAGGAATAGATGCTGAAGCAATAAAAGAATTTGGAATTGGATTATCATTATCTGATAAAGATAAACTTGTAAAATATTTAAAAGAAAAAAAATATGATATTAATACTTTAAATGATTTAGGACTTGCTAATGGAGATATAGATACATTTATTAATAGAATTATATTTCCACTTGATGATTCTTTAGGAAGAATAGTAGGCTTTTCTGGAAGAATATATGATAATTCTAAAATGAGTAAATATATGAATACAAAAGAGACTCCTATATTTAAAAAGGGTACTTGTTTGTATCATTATAATGCTTCTAAAGAATATGTAAGACTTGAAAAAAGTGTTATTGTTATGGAAGGATTTATGGATGTCATAAGAGCATTCACAATTGGAATTAAAAATACAGTAGCGCTTATGGGAACTGCATTAACAGAAGAACAAATATCATTACTTAAAAAATTATCAACAAATGTTTATATGTGTCTTGATGGGGATAATCCAGGACAAGATGCTATACTTCATAATGGAGAGTTATTAGAACGTGCTGGATTAAATGTTAAAGTAATATGTTTAAAAGATGATGAAGATCCTGATTCGTTTATCTTAAAATATGGTGAAGAAAGATTTAAAGATTTAATAAAAAATGCTGTAAATTATAGTGATTTCAAGATAGATAGACTTAAAAATAATGTTAATTTTGAAAGTGATCAAGAATTATCTAAGTATGTAAATAATGTCTTAAAAGAAATGTCAAAAATAAAAGATGAAATTAGATGCGAAATAATTCTTAAAAAACTTGCAAATGAAACTAATTTGAGTTATAATACACTAGAAAAAAAATTTAATGAGTACAAAAGTCTTGACGAAAAAGGGAAAAATGATTTTGAAACTAATCTAGTAAAAAGAGAAGATAAAAAGAAAGATAAGTACGTTAGAGCATGTGAAGAATTTATTTATTATATGCTTTTTAATTCAAAAGTAATAAAAGTATTTGATGATAAGAAACTATACTTTATTAATTCTAGTTATCGAAATCTTGCAGCAGAAATTAGTTATTATTACCATGAGTATGGAGAGATTAATATAGCAGATTTTTATACTTACTTAAATGACAAGAAAGAATTGTTGGAGACTTTCAATGTAATTCAAAATCTTGATATGCCTTCTGATATTAGTAATAATACAATAACGGAGTATGTTAATGTAATTAGTGATTACAATATTAAAGAAGAAATAAAAAAACTAGAAAAAGAAATGAAACTTGAAACAAATGAAGATGAAAAAATTAGGATTTTAGAAAGAATTAGAAAGTTAAAAATTGGGGAGTGACAAAATGATTGGAGAAATAAAAACTATCGAAGAAAGAAAAAAAACACTAATTGAAGCAGGTAAGAAAAATGGATATGTTACTTATGAACAATTAGTTGAAGAATTAAAAGGATTAGATGTAGATAGTGATACACTTGATGATTTATATAATACACTTGTAGAAAACAATATTGAAATCATAAGTGAAACTGCAGATAATAATAATGATGATGAAGATCCTGCAGGATTTGTAGTTGAAGATTTAACAATGTCAAAAGACATTAAAATAAATGATCCAGTAAGAATGTATTTAAAGGAAATTGGTAGAATTAACTTACTTACTACTGATGAAGAATTTGAATATGCAAAACTTGCTGAACAAGGTGATGAGTATGCTAAGAAAATGTTAGCAGAATCAAACTTAAGACTTGTTGTAAGTATAGCTAAAAGATATGTAGGTCGTGGAATGTTATTTCTTGATTTAATTCAAGAAGGAAACATTGGTCTTATGAAAGCTGTTGATAAATTTGATCCATCAAAAGGATATAAGTTTTCAACATATGCAACATGGTGGATTAGACAAGCAATTACAAGAGCAATAGCAGACCAAGCAAGAACAATAAGAGTTCCTGTTCATATGGTTGAAACAATCAATAAACTAGCAAGAGTTCAAAGACAATTAACTCAAGAATTAAATAGAGAGCCAACAGAAGAAGAACTTGCAAAGAAGTTAAATATTACTGTTGATAAAGTAAGAGAAGTTTATAAAATCTCTCAAGATCCAGTATCTTTAGAGACTCCAATTGGAGAAGAAGATGATTCTCACTTAGGAGATTTCATTAAAGATGAAAGAACAATGTCTCCTGAAGAATATGCAACAGTTGAAATGTTAAAAGAAGAGTTAGCAAATGTTTTACTAACACTTACAGATAGAGAAGAAAAAGTATTAAGACTTAGATTTGGTCTTGATGATGGACAATGTAGAACTCTTGAAGAAGTTGGACAAATATTTGGTGTAACTCGTGAAAGAATTCGTCAAATTGAAGCAAAAGCTTTAAGAAAATTAAGACATCCATCAAGATCTAGAAAATTAAAGGATTTCTTAATTGATTAAACTAAGTAAGAGATTAAAAGCAATTGGAGATTTCACATTAAGTAAGAAATCTAATAAAATAATTGATGTCGGATGTGATCATGCTTTACTAGATATCTATTTATTACAAAATAATGAATCATTAAAAATAATCGCATCTGATAATAAAGAAAAACCTCTAGAAAATGCAAAAAAGAATATTGAAAAATATTCTTTTTTAAATAAAATTGAAGTATGTCTTAAAGATGGAATAAATAATATTGATAAAGAAGTAGATACAGTTATAATATCAGGAATGGGTTGTGAAACAATTATTGAAATATTAGAAAATGATTTAAAGGAATTAGATCATATAAATAGATTAGTTTTATCATCTAATAATAAATATCCACAATTAAGAGAAAAAGTAACAAGTATCGGATATAAAATAAATGAAGAAAAAATTATTTATGAAGATAAAAAATATTACATAGTAATTGAATTTATAAAAGGAAATAAAAAATATTCAAAAAAAGAATTGTTTTTTGGACCTATACTACTAAAAAATAAAGATGAAAATTTTATAAAATATTATAATTATTTAATTAAACAGAAAGAAAAAATCTTAGATAGTATAAATAATGATAATGAAAAAAAAGAAGAAATTATTAAAGAAATTAATTATATAAAAAAAGAATTAGAATTTTAATCATAATTCTTTTTTTTTATTGTATATATTTACATATATATATAAAAAAATTAATAATAATAATAATTTATATGTTATAATCTTTATAGAATAGAGAGGTTCTATATGAAAGAAAAAGGATTTACTTTAATTGAATTAATAGCAGTTATTATTCTAATGGGAATGATTCTTTTAATTATTTTCCCAGCTACTTCTAGATTAATAAGAAGTAATGAGAATAAAAAATATGACACATATTATGATTCTGTTCAAGAACAAATAGAATTATATGCAAGAACAAGAAGAGATGAATTAGGTGGAATTAAAGGATCTGGATGTGTTGATGATAAGAAACTTAGTGATTTAAAAAGTTATGATTATATTAAAGAGTATAAAGAAGAGAAAGATGTAAGTTGTTATTCACCATCTGATTTTTCTCAAGAAAGATTACAGCAATTAGGAATAAAAACAAATAAAGAGTATGTTAATATTAGAATAGATAACAATAAAGGAAGAATGACTGTACAATATAGTATGATTTGTGTAAGAAATTATGACGATCCTAGTTTAACTTCATTACAATATAAGAAGTTAATTGAAAAAGATGGAGTTTGTGAAACTTATGTACCTGTTGTTACGAATTCTTTATTAAACATTGTCAAAGGAACTCTTCCTGTTGATAATATTGGAACGACAAGTTATGTTAAGGATAATCCAACAAATAATTATGTTTGGTATTCTGGAAAAATGTGGAGAATAATCAATTATGATTTGACAGATAGAACTATTAAGCTAGTTACAGATGATGTTGTTTCAATAATAAATTATGATAATAAAACAGATGCGCAAGGAAAATTTAATAACAACTATAGTACAAGTAATTTATTCTTATGGTTAAAAAATGAATTTTTACCAACATTAAGAAATCCTGAAAAATATTTACAAGATGTAGCTTGGTATTATGAAGGTAGCAATTCTGCTACAGTAACTGCTCCAATAACATCAGGAAATTCAGTTGGATATAAAGTAGGTATGATTAATAATTTTGAATATGGAAAAGCTTCAGGATTCTTGAATAAACTAAAAAGTTTTTGGCTAATTACTACTAATAAAACTGACCCAGAAAAAGTATGGTATGTTAATTCATCTGGTACAATTACATCAAGTAAGGTCTCAGAATTTTATGGAATAAGACCATCAATAGTATTAAAACCGAATGTTACTGTTATTAATGGAGGAACAGGAACACAACTTAATCCATATAGATTAACAGGAGATATTGGAGCTAATATAGGAACTGAATTAAATACTAGATTTTCTGGTGAATATGTTATGTATAAAGGAATTAAGTATAGAATATCTAAAACAGATCCAAAATATACAAAACTAGTTGCAATTGAAACACTTCCTATTGATCCAAATATAGCAAATACAATTCAACATATAGTAGCAACTGATTTTACAAATACACAAATCAAACTACATTATTTTGATAAAAAATATTCTGATAACACATTTGTAGGAAATTATTTATTATCATGGATTGAACAAGGAAAAGATAAACTAGATTTTGGAGATTTTTGTAGAATGAAAATACTAAAAACAACACCTTTAACTGCAACTTGTCCTCAAGAAGATATTATAAATACTTACATCGCTATTCCAAAAGTTGGAGATATGTTTACAGTATGTACTGATGATACTTATTGGACTTTAACTAATTCTCAAGATGATAAATTATATGTAGTTAATAAAAGTAATGATACTACTAAAAGTTGTACTTTAAGCGAGATGCAAGTTGGAGAAACATCTGATAAAGCTGCTATATTACCTGTAATTATTGTAAAAAATACTGTCAAAATAGCAGGAGGAAATGGTACAATAAATAGTCCATATACAATACAATAATTATTACTAGGGGGATTTATGAAAAAAACAAAATTAGATTCAGCATTTGATAATTATACTAAAAACTATGATTTAAAAGATAATAAAGTATATATAAAATATTATCATTCATATCGAGTTAAAGAATTAATGAAGGATTTAGCTATTAAACTAGAGTTAACTGAAAAACAAATAGAAGTATCAGAAGTAATTGGATTACTTCATGATATTGGAAGATTTGAACAATTAAAAAAATATCAATCATTTTCTGATATAAAAAGTGGATTTGATCATGCTGATGAAAGTTGTATATATTTATTTGATCAAGGACATATAAAAGATTTTTATGATAATGAAGATTATTTTGAAATAATTAAAGATTCAATTAAAAATCATAATAAATATGTTATAGATAAAAAATTATCAGGAGATAATTTGTTCTATTCTAAAATGATTAGAGATATGGATAAAGTAGATATTTTTAGAGTAATATATGAATTTTATAAATATGATTTTGATAAAAATGAAATTTCAAAAGAAGTATTAGATAGTTTTAATAATAAAAAACCAATTGATAGAAAGTGCTTAAAAACAAAGAGTGATTTTATTTTAAGTCTTCTTGCTTTTGTATATGATATCAATTTTAAAGAAACATATATTATATTAAAAAATAAAAAGTATTTACAAAAAGTATTTTCAATAATTACTCCTATAAATGATAGTAAAGATGAATTAAATAATATTATTAATGAAATAAATAATTATATAGATAAAAAAATAGAAACTATTTAGTTTCTTTTTTTATAGAAAAATATTATAATAGTAATGAATTAAAAAAAGAAAGAATGATGAATATGAAAGATTATAGAGTAGTATTTATGGGAACTCCTGAATATAGTGTTCCTGTTTTAAAAGGATTAATAGATAATTATAATGTTGTTGGAGTAGTAACTCAACCAGATAAAGAAGCAGGAAGAGGACATGAAGTTTTATATTCTCCTATAAAAATGTTAGCATTAGAAAACAATATTAAAGTAGTTCAACCAGTTAAAGTAAGAGAAGATTATTCTTGTGTTCTTGAAATGAATCCAGATATTATTATTACATGTGCTTATGGACAAATTATTCCTAAAGAAATATTAGATTATCCAAAATTTGGTTGTATTAATGTACATGCTTCACTTCTTCCAAAATATAGAGGAGGAGCACCAATACATAGAGCTATTTTAAATGGTGAAAAAGAAACAGGAATTACTATTATGTATATGGCAGAAGGAATGGATGATGGAGATATTATCTCTCAAGAAAAAGTAATAATTAGAGATGATGAAACAGTAGGAGAGTTACATGATGAATTAAGTATATTAGGACCTAAATTACTTCTTGAGACTCTTCCAAGTATTTTTGAAGGAACTAATAAAAGAATTAAACAAGATGATTCCAAAGTAACTCTTGCAAAAATAATAAAAAAGGAAGACGAAATAATTGATTTTAACGATTTATCAGTTAATATTTATAACAAAGTAAGAGGACTTAATCCTTTTCCAGGAGCTTATGCTGTTTTAGATAATAAAAGAGTAAAAATATATAAATCTAGGATAGGAAATGATAAAACAAATAAGGAACCTGGAACAATAATTGATGTCTTAAAAGATGGAATAGTAGTTAAAACAACAGATGGAGCAATAATAATAGAAGAATTAAAAGTAGAAGGAAAGAAAAAAATGTCTTGTAAAGAATATCTAAATGGTATTAAGAAAGAAGATTTAATAAATAAAAAGTTTGAGAAAGAGTAAAAAGTATGAATTATAATGATTATGATAGTAATGGTAATAAGAAAAAGTTTAACTTAGTAGATATAATTAATGATAAACAAAAAAGATCAAGAGCATTATTGCTTATTTATTTAGTTTTCTTTGTTTTATTAGTTATAATGGTTAGATTTAGTCTTAAAAATCAAGTTAACATAAATAATGAAGTAGATAATGAAAACATAGTAAATACTAATGAAAATATAACAGTTAATAATCAAGAAAACATAGAAGAACCAGATAGTAAAAATAAAGAATTACAAGAAATGTTTTCAAACATAGATTTAAATAATTATAATTTTAGATATGTTGTAAATATTAAAGACTCTGTGTCTATTATAGAAGGTAAAAGATACAATGATAAATATTCATTTACTTTAGAGAATAATGGAAGCTTTTTATATTTTAATGGAACTAGTAATTATATAAAAGCAAGAGAATCTGAAGATGGTGTTTATAAATTAACTGGATTTCCTTATGTTTTAATTAATATATTTGATTCTAATGTATTAAAACAATTAATAAATGAATCAAATTTAAATAATGGAGTATTTGAAATAAGTAATGAATCAATATCAAAATTAGCTAATAAAAGTTTATCAAATAATGAAGCAATAAATACAGTAGAAGTATACTTGAAAGAAAATAAAATAGATAAAGTAGATTTAGATTTATCAAATGCCATAAGTTCTTTTATGAATGAAACTGTAAGTGCTAAGATTTCCTTGGAATTTACTAATTTTGGATTAGTTGAAGATTTTAGAATAGAATAATTATCTTCGATTAAAAAAATATTAAAAAATCCTTGCAAATTACCAATATTTAGTATATAATCTAGAAGTACGGCTGAAAAAAGTCATAAGTGGGCTTGTAGCTCAGGTGGTTAGAGCGCACGCCTGATAAGCGTGAGGTCGGAGGTTCAAGTCCCCCCAGGCCCACCAGTTTTTGCCTCAATAGCTCAGTTGGTTAGAGCACTTGACTGTTAATCAAGGGGTCCTAGGTTC
>JAEEGL013093434.1_pt1 | contig 80480 bp, 65 predicted proteins | sample 9134231 | NCBI WGS metagenome assembly JAEEGL01 (sample SAMN16246548, study PRJNA631951) | gut metagenome | biome: gut microbiome; feature: rumen; material: fiber-attached | host: Bos | place: Iran: Karaj | collected 2018-10 | reverse complement strand
TCCGTAATACCCTGTCTAAAGAAAACCACCAATATCTTGACGGCTCGTATTCTGTTACCCCATGCCGGATACTGTCACCGGCACGGCTTCCTGTACTACTTCTCTGTCTTCATGTAAACCTGTCAAAGAACGATCTCTCGTGTGCTCAACGGGGCAAGCCCGAAAAGCGGATGCAAAGGTAGGAAATGCAAGGCAAACATCCAAACTTTCCGAGAGAAAAATCACCGGAAACGCGAAAAATTTCGGCTTTCTTGACAAAGATCAAGACTTCGGAGGGGAAAAGAGGGAAAACAACGCAAAAAAACGGGGAAAACTGTCAACAAGACCGTTTTCCCCGCAAGTATCAGTTTCATATCTTTTCAAGTCGCTTCCTTATATAATAATAAGGTGTATCTCGCGACCCGGCATGAAGAATAGAACTCACTTCAAAACTGAACCGTTCCCCATGCTATGTCTTCCTCGTTTTCCTCTTCATCGAACACCCCCTTATTGGCATTTCCTCCACCAGGAGTGATCGGACCAGCATTGTCATCACCTGTCAGAGTAGCCGGGAGCATCAGTTCTTCATTCGTATAACCTATAAGCTCCGCTACAGGTTGTATATATATTTGCTTCTTCTTCATCATGGTTTATCTATTCAAGTATTTACGACCATTTCTTACAATAATACCTTTATAATTGTCATTCACCTTTTGTCCTGACAAGTTATAAGTCGGTGTCTCCACCAATGGTGTCTGTTCTATGGACAATTCTTGTATGGATGTTGCCTCGTCGGTGAAGATATAAAGCGTATTGGCCAAATTGTCCGCATCCAAACTCGTATCCACCATCGGGCGGATATAAGCATGGAAAGGAGACACCGTATAAGAGTTGTTCAATTCGAAGATCTTTCCATCCTCATCAAGAGCGTATGCATTGTTGACAGTTGTTGATGCCAGTGCTCCTGTATAGCAATAATAATCAGATCCTGAGGAAATCTTACCATCACCATATAAAATGGCATTCTCGCCCGAGAACGTCACGGTCTTGCCTTCGAAACTATATTGCGCTCCCCACTTGTCACCTGGGAAGGCGACAATATACGGGACATACGCCTTCATCTTATCGGTGAAGCCAAAAATCATGTTTGTCCCTTCATAATGGCTGAAATATCTCACCCAGAAATCCTTCCCCTTATCCTTACCAGAAGTAAAGAAGGAGATAGGCTGTCCGTTAAGTGTGATATTCTTGACATCAAAGGGCAGCGCCAATGTTTCCCAATACCCAGTGCCGTCGGTCAGCAAGGTCGGAATACGGCTGTATGAAATGCTGAGGGCTGTGAAGGTAAGTGGCACATAGAAGTCTCTCCCGTCAGTCAGTGTAATCTTGGCAGCCTCATCACCCAACACCACATTGCTGTTGGCGAGGCTGGTAGGAGGTGTCACCCCTTCAGAGAAATAGTAGAGGGTGTTGGGGTTGTTATTCGGTGTGAACGAAGTGATACTGGTCATATCAATCCCTCGGAGATCCACCGCCACCTCATCTTCACCGATCACGATGTCACCATCTGCCTTTGATCCGCGGATGCTTCCATCGCCCAGATAAGTCACGCGCCCAGGTACTAACTGTTTGGTTGGTGATACCCTTTTGAGTTCATCGTCACCAGATTTTGTGGTGATCAGATAATACAAGTTATACTCACCTTGATAACTGAAAGAAACTTCAAGAGTAGCTCCAGGTTGAATGGAATAGGATTCGGATTGGCTATAAACACCAGAGAACGTACCTGTTGGTTCGGTATGGGCATATATATTCTGACTCAATGAGCCCGTCCACAACTGATCACTACTATTGGTATAGCTCATGACACCTCTCACTTGATTTCCATAAATCTTATTGCCCTCCACATTCTCAAGTGAGATGGATGCCGTCAATGCAGCGGGATCTGAGGTGCTGATGTTTTCCCCGATGACCACACTGGAACTTCCGATGACCTCATTTCCTGCCTGATCAAGAGTTGCCCACACATACCAAGTACCTGCGGCATCGGGCAAAAAACTTTGTTCGACAACTATCGACTGCCCGCTGAGCAGTGAGAGGCCAGAACGTCCCAGATAGGAACCTTTATTGCTGGAAGAAGTACTTGCGAAGAAATAGAGCGCACCCTGATATTCTTCAGCGAGGTTGTTCACCGTCACTTGGGTCGTCTGTGATACGCCCACCATTTTGGGTTCAGCAAAGTCAAAGGTCGCTGTGAGATTCTTTTGTGGATGGAGGACCAATGTGATGGTGCCGTCATTGGCCACATGGCAGTCCACATAATTGATGCTATGTTCTGTGACCACCCATTCATGTCCATTCCCCTGATTATTGCTTATTGGGAACAAGATATAATCACCAGGTGTTGTGATATTGATTACGAAAGAATAATTAAAATAATATTGTGGTCTCAAATTGGAAGATACAGAATTGCTGGCATAATGCAAATTTCCTTCTGCATCATAATACCCCATTCGGGCATATAAAGTGTGGGTTTCATTCTGCGAGTTCAACACTGTGCAATTGACCTCTTTACCGTCTACGGAATTCATCGTGATGGTGGCACCCACGGGTTTTGTCTCAGTTTGTCCGCCACTTGCAGGAACCACACCGAAAATCGCTTCCTCATCCATGTTGTAGCCATCGCTCGAAGAACTGGCACCCGTGCCGGAGTTGTCACCAGGATTGAGCACAGAGAGCAGGAAATACCCGTCACACCCATTGTTCCATCCCCAATTGACATGGAAGAGGTCTGCACCGTCATATCCGTCGACGACAAAAGCATGTCCACCACCAGAAGACTGGCCGGCATAAATGACCGGTCGGCCCGCTATCAGTTCGTCATATAGCATCGTAGCCCATACGCCATAGGAATATTTTTTTCTTTCCCCCAACCAAATACCGCTATCATATCCAAAATAATTAATCAGCGCATTGACGATTTTTAGTGTATTGGCACTCGAACCACCAGCCGCATAAGACATCCCAACAGCGACCCCACAATAGCGTGACAATGCTGCCACGGCGCTTTTCTGTGCATCTGTCTCACTTCCGTGGTATACGTCAAGCATGTTGTCCCAATCAATGACCGTTCCGGCAGAAATGCCATTCTGGTATCGGGGTGTAATGTTACTATTAGGCGCCGTATAACCAGGAATATCAGCCAACACTTTGGCTGGGTATTTGTGATGGTACATCACCTGAGCCATAGCAGTCGCCACACAACCTACCGGTGTGTGTTTATTGTCTATAGTTGGAGTCAGACGATTGAAAGGATCGTTCTGCGTCCAATGCGCTTTAAGAAGCGGTTGCACAGCATTACGGGTAGGCAATGCCCCTTGGATAGCCTGTTTTTCAGCCACTCGATGCTGGTCAAGGTATGCCATTTGGTCAACATACCCCTGCAGCCATGCCTTCATGTTGTCGGGAATATTATCTGGATCGAAAGACCCGTGGTCGGAGTAACCCAGAATCTGCTCTGTCCTATCATCCCCCGAGACAATCACAAATCCCTCATTGTCACCATTATTGAGCACATAATAATACGGTCTCTCCTCTTGCCCCAAATCTCTTTTTGCTGTGTAGGCCAATTGAAGTGCACCCGCCACACGGATATCCTTTTTCTGAAGGAACATTTTGGCCGCCGACAAAGCCTTTGCCTTTTGGACAGGAGCCCCCTGCGCCGTAAAGACCGCCATTGCCATCAGCCACAAAAGCGTCATGATCTTTCTCATAAACAGTACTATTTTAATGATAAATTGTCTCTTCGTGAGCCTGTTTCCAGTAGAATGGAAACGAACAGTTTCAACAACGATGCAAAAGTAATAAAAAAAAATATAATAAGGGAGAATAACACCTTTTTGTTGGATCTGCATCTATTTCTTTCACATCAAAAACATCCTTTAAAGAGGTTATTTTTACTTTTCTATCAGAAAAAATCCACGAAGTCAGACAGCACTACTTCTTAAAAAAAGATTAATTTATTTTGTTCTGCAAGCGGTTTGCATTATCTTTGCATCATCATTTCAACAAGACCATCAAACGATTCTTATGGACAAATATAAAATCTTTGCTCCTAAGGGCAGAGGCCGCTTTGTCAACAGGTTGGGAGAACTCCATCTCACATTAAGTGAATACCTCGATAAAGAAAATGCTGAGGGGCGTCATCTGCAATATTCCAAAATATTTCTCAGCGATGCCCAAAACCAATATCAAGACTTGATCGTCTCCACCTTGCATACGACCATCCTCTCCCACGCCGCCTGTTCTGTCATTGAACAGCCACCGCTTGATGGTTCCAAGATCAGCATTCTGGTGAAGACAACCGATGAAGACGATCTGTTCATCCTCCACAGCATTCGTTTGAATGAGGAGGAGACCAACGGCGCCAACTCTTACATCCAGACGATGCTGATCTTCAACAAATACCTCGACAGCATCCGTCAGCTCGGCCTTACCATGAAAGAACATTGTGTGAGGACTTGGATCTATGTGGCAGACATCGATGTCAATTATCAAGGCATGGTAAATGCCCGCAACGACATTTTCCGTCATCAGGGTCTGACCCCCGACACCCATTTCATCGCCAGTACCGGCATCGGCGGTTTTTCTCAGACCCGCAGTGCCTCGGTGGCCGTTGACTTTCTCACCTACCCCAAAGTGAAGGAGAGCGACAAGAAATATCTGCAAGCCCTCGACCACCTCAATCCCACCCATGAATACGGTGTGTCGTTTGAGCGTGGCACCAAGGTCACGACAGGCGACAAGCAGACCATCTTCATCTCCGGCACCGCCAGCATCGACAAATACGGAAAGGCCATGTATGTGGGTGACATACAGATGCAGATGGCCCGCCTGCTTGAGAACATCAGTGCTTTGCTCCATGACGGTGGTGCGACGATGAATGACGTGAGATACTTTTTTGTCTACTTGCGCGACCCCTCCGACCGCGATGTGGCAGAAGCCTTCCTCCAAAAGGCCTATCCCAATATCCCACATGTGTTGCTTCATGGCAAGGTGTGCCGGCCTGAATGGCTGGTCGAGATGGAATGCATCGCCACCATCCCCTCTGCAACGTGTCGTCACTGAAAGAAAAGACAGCTCAAGGCCTTCTTTGGGGAGGTATCAGCAACGGTATACAGCAGTTGCTCAATCTTGTTATCGGCATTTTCCTAGCACGGCAACTCTCTCAGAGCGACTATGGAATGGTGGGGATGATCACCATCTTCACCGCCTTGGGAGCGTCCTTGCAGGAAGGCGGCTTCATCGGTGCGCTCAACAAACGTAAGAATGCCACCCACAACGACTTCAATTCCGTGTTCTGGACCAGTCTGTCGATCGGCGCCACCTTTTATGTGATTCTATTTTTGTGTGCCCCGCTGATCGCCAGGTTTTATGATGTCGCCGAACTGACTCCCCTCATCCGCTACATCTCACTTTCCTTCGTGATTTCCAGTTTCAGCACAGCCCCCCGCGCCTATCTTTTCCGCAACATGATGGTGCGTGAGACATCCATCATGACCATCACCAGTCTGGCAGTCTCTGGCGTGGTGGCTATCCTCATGGCTTTCGCGGGCATGGCCTATTGGGGTCTCGCCACCCAGACCCTCGTCTATGTCTTCATGGTGGCTACCCTCAGCTTATATTTCTCCAAATGGCGGCCCAGCCTGAAGATTGATTTCACTCCCGTACGCGAGATGATCGGTTTCAGCAGCCGCTTGATCATCACGAATGTTTTCAACATCATCAACAACAACCTCTTCTCCGTCATCCTCGGCAAACTCTACACGCCCGGCGATGTGGGTAACTATACCCAAGCCAACAAATGGAACACCATGGGCTCATCACTCATCTCCAATATGATCTATGGTGTGGCACAACCTGTATTTACACATGTGGAGGATGACCATGAGCGGCAAAAAACCGTCCTACGCAAATTGCTGCGTTTCACTGCGCTGGTCACATTCCCGCTGATGTTTGGTTTAGCCTTGGTCGCCAAGGAACTGATTGTGATCCTGATCACAGAGAAATGGATTCAGAGCGCCATCCTCATGCAGATTCTGTGTGTGGCCGGCGCCTTTCTGCCGATCTCCACCCTCTTCTCCAATCTCATCATCAGCCGTGGTCACTCCGGCATCTACATGTGGTCGACCATCTCTCTATGTATCGCCGGATTGTTGGTGGCACTGCTTATGGCACGCTTTGGCATCCATGCCATGGTGACCGCCTATGTGGTGATCAGCATCCTGTGGACAGGTGTATGGCTGCGACTCGCCCAAAGGGAGGTGAATATCCGTCCTTCAGAGTTCTTGCGAGATATCTCGCCCTATCTGCTGTTGGCTTCCGTGCTCTGCGTCATTGTCGCCGCAGTCACCTCAGGCATTGGCAATATCTACCTGCGCATGTTATTAAAAATCCTCCTCGTGGCTATCCCCTATATCGGCATCCTCTGGTGGTCTGGCAGCACGATCCTGCACGAGAGTGCCCGCTTCATCCTCAAAAGAAAATAAGTCATGTCACCGATCAAACATCCAGCAAAGACCGACGTCTCCGTTCTCATCCTGTTTTTCAACCGTCCTGACCATCTCAGCCAGGTCTTCGCCGAAGTGAAAAAGGCCCGTCCTTCCCGCTTGTTTCTTTATCAGGACGGGCCACGCGGTGAGCGCGACCTGCCAGGGATAGAGGCATGCCGCAAAGTGGTGGAAGACATCGACTGGGAGTGCGAGGTATACCGTAAATACCAAGAGCGCAACTTCGGTTGTGACCCTTCAGAATACCTGTCGCAGAAATGGGCATTCTCCATCACCGACAAATGTATCGTACTTGAAGATGACGATGTGCCCTCACAATCCTTTTTCCCTTTCTGCAAGGAACTGCTCGACCGCTACGAGCATGATGAGCGCATTATGATGATCGCTGGTTTTAACGAGGATGAAGTGACCGCCGACGTGTCCGACAGTTACTTCTTCACATCGGTATTCTCCATCTGGGGATGGGCATCTTGGCGGAGGGTCATCGATTTATGGGAAGGCGACTACGCATTCCTCGACCGGCCCGAGACCATGAGGTTGCTTGACACTTTCATCAGACGAAGAGGCCTCCGCAGCGATATTCTTGACATGTGCCGGCAACACCACGAGACAGGGAAAGAATATTATGAGAGCATTTTCTGGGCAAGTATTCTCCTTCATTCAGGTCTGGCCATCATGCCCACCAGAAACATGATCAACAACATGGGGCTTTCCTCAGACAGTACCCACTTCTCCGGCAGCATCCAAACCACCCCCCGTGCCTACCGCCGCATCTTCACCATGCAGCGCCATGAGACGGCTTTTCCTTTACAACATCCACGTTATGTGATCGACCATGTGGCCTACAAAGAACGCGTCTACCGAACCCACGCCTGGGGACATCCGTGGATCAAGGTCTGCAGATCGATGGAAGAGTTGGTGCTCAACCTGCGATATGGAAATTTCTCACACATCTGGTATTCTGTCAAGCGTCGAGTGAGAAAACTGACCCGGCAAGAGAAACATCGATAACGATTACTCACAACCCTATTGTTTCACCAATATCCATTTTATCACATGCGACAAGAAATCCTTTATTTCCTATCAGCAAGCCTGTTGGCTGTGGTGGGCTGCCTGTTGCTCACCACATCTTGTGCTCCGAAGGAAGAATCCGCTCCGCCCACACTCACTACCGTGGGTAATCCCTTCCTTCCATTATGGGAACATATCCCCGACGGTGAACCCTACATTTTCGAGGATCCCGACAACCCCGGCAAATACCGTGTCTATATCTATGGCTCGCATGACAGCATGATCACAGGATACTGCGGGCGCGAACAAGTCGTGTGGTCTGCCTCTGTGGATGATCTCACCCATTGGCGCTATGACGGTGTCATCCTGAGCGTTGACAAGAACGCCAAGGGAGAGCCATTCAACAGTGAGGGAAAAGCCGATGTGCTCTACGCCCCCGACGTGACACTTGTCATCTCCCCCGACGGACAGAAGACCTACTATCTCTATCCCAACAACCAAGAAGGCGGCCGCAACGGTATGGTTGCCAAGAGTGCCCGACCCGATGGTCCGTTTGAAGTATGCAACTGGAGTGAGGACGACCCCAACAAGACCGACGGCATATTAGGTTTCGATCCTGCCGTGTTTGTCGATGATGATGGCAAAGTATATGGTTACTGGGGTTTTGAGAAATCCTATGGTGCGGAACTCGACCCGGCCACGATGGCCACGGTCAAGCCTGGCACCCAGATTGTGGAAGATATGATCAGCTCGAAAAACCAGCCTGGCGATTTCCGTTTCTTTGAGGCCTCATCCATCCGCAAGATCAAGGACAAATATATCTTCATCTACAGCCGCTGGACGAAAGAGGGCGAATTTGGACTGCCGGCATCCAATTACACCCTTGCATATGCCTACAGCGACCAGCCCCTCGGTCCTTTCACTTACGGAGGCACGATCATCGATGGCCGTGCACGCGATGTCGATGAGCAAGGCAACGTGATAGCCACAGCCACCATTGACGGCAACACCCACGGCAGCATCTGTGAGATCAACGGACAGTGGTATGTCTTCTATCACCGGCAGTCAGGCACCGACGAATATGCCCGTCAGGCCATGGTAGCGCCCATCAAGGTAGAAGTGGAAGAAGGCAAGGGCGGCAAAGTCACCATCTCAGAAGGTGAGTACACCTCCGAAGGATTCTCGCTCGATGGTCTCAATCCTTTGGAACGCCATTCCGCCGGTATCGCCTGCTGGTATACCGGTCCTAAAGTAGCCGTTCATGAATGGCCCAACAACACGTTCTTTGGTTCCTATGTGGCATCGTCCTATGGCACCGACGACAAGATGGAGGCACCCTATGACTTGCGCAACAACACCAATCCGGTGGTCAACAACACCGACGGATCGATTGTGGGTTACAAATACTTCAATTTCACCAGCACCCACGGTAAGGAGAAACTGCAACTGTCGCTCAGACTGATACCTGAGGGCATCGACGGCACCATCCAGATTCTGGCCGACAGTCCTTGGATATCACGTGGAGGACAACTGCTGGGAACAATAGAACTGAAAGGCGACATGCCCAAGACCTCAACAGAAATGACCGTTGACCTGCCTGCCCTCACACAGCTGACAGGCAAGCATGCCATCTTCTTCACGTTCTCCTCCCCCACCAAGGAGCAGTCACTTTGTACACTCGAAGACCTCGTCTTCCAATAACCTCAACGACTGGTGCTCACCCATTGGCGGCATACCATCCGTGTTCACGGATCAGTGCCGCCACTGGTGGCGGCACCAGTTCATCGATCGGCAGTCCTTTGCGTATCCGCTCTCTGATCTGGGTGCTGCTGATATTGATCAGTCGGGTGCGGAGCACACTCACGTTGGCAGGCAACGTGGCCGTATCAATAGCGTATCCTTTTCTGGGATAGACAGCGATGTCGTAGTGAGCCAGAATCTGGTCATGCATATACCAAGACCCGAATTTTTCCCAATTATCGCCACCGATCAGTAAAGTGAACTCACGGTCAGGAAAGTCACGTGAGAGTGCTTGCAGTGTATCCCAGGTATAAGAGGGTTTCGGCAAACGGAACTCATAGTCACTGGCCACCAGCCCGTCGATACCCTCCAAGGCAGCCTGAGCGAGTAAAAAGCGCTGGGTATCATCGAGCAAATCGGCCTGTTGTTTCCATGGATTTTGAGGTGTGACCATCAGCCACACCTCATCAAGTTTGAGTGCCTTGAGCAGTTTCAAGGCCAATTTCACATGTCCGTTGTGGATCGGATTGAATGAACCTCCAAAAATGCCAGTTCTCATTGGCCAAGAAACTCATTCACCACATTCAGCGTCTCCTGCTCTGCCACCTTCAGATCATCGTTCACCACGACACGGTCAAAACGGTCGGCGAAGGTCAGTTCAAAAGCCGCCCTTGCGATTCGGTCTTCGATGACCTCGGGCGCATCCGTACCGCGGTTGACGAGGCGTTGGCGCAGCACTTCTATCGACGGGGGCTGGATGAAGATGCTCAAAGCCCTGTCGCCATAATAATCCTTGATCCGGCAGCCACCCTTCACATCGACATCAAACACGACGTTCTGTCCCTGTTCCAACTGCCGCTCCACCTGTGCTTTCAAGGTACCATAGAAGCGATCCTCATACACCTCCTCATACTCCAGGAATTCCTGGTTATCGATGCGCGCCCGGAACTCCTCGGGTGAAAGGAAGAAATACTCCACCCCATTCTGTTCCGTTCCCCGGGGCGCCCGACTTGTACAACTGATGGAGAAAGCCAGTTTCAATTCCGGATGCTCACTCATGAGCCAGTTGATAATCGTACTCTTCCCGCTGCCACTTGGCGCTGAGAAGATGATACATTTTGTCTTTGTCTTTTTCATCCTCTTTTGATCTTTTGGGTCATCACCAGCATCAGGTCAGAGCACATTCAGCACCTGCTCCTTGATCTGTTCCAGTTGGTCTTTCATCTGCACGACGATATTCTGCATCTCAGCCATATTGCTTTTCGAGCCGGTGGTATTGATCTCACGCCCCATCTCCTGAGCGATGAATCCCAGTTTTTTGCCTTGGCTCACCTCCTCCTCCATCGTTCGGCGGAAGTAGTCGAGATGGTTGGCCAACCGCTGTTTTTCCTCACTGATGTCCAGTTTCTCAATATAATAGATGAGTTCCTGTTCCAGTCTGTTTTTGTCATAATCCACATCGGGAATGGATGCCAGCCCGTCAACGATCCGTGAACGGATTTTTTCCACCCGGGAGACCTCAAAAGGTTCGATGGCCGCCAGCAGCTGGGCGATACGGTTCACGTTCTGCTCAAAGCGTTTCTGGAGCGCGGCCCCCTCCTGTTGCCTGAAGTTCTCCAGTTGTGTCAGCGCCATTTTTACGGTGTCGCGCACCACCAGCCATTCCTCTTCATCAAGCACCTCCACGTCGGTCTTCGTCGTGACATCAGGCAGGCGCAGCAGCACCTGATACCATTCCTGAGGCTCGGGGATGCCTGTACTCTCAGAGATGGCCTTGATCTGTCGGTAGTAATTCTCCACCAGGACAGCATTGATCGGTGTGGCGTCCGCCGCAGCCTCTTTCTCGATCCATAGCGAGAAGTCTACTTTCCCTCTTACAACTGTCTGGGCGATGAGTTGCCGGATCTCCATCTCTTTTTCCCGATAAAGAGGTGCGATACGTGTAGAGAGGTCAAGCGACTTGCTGTTGAGAGACTTCACCTCTACATTGATTTTCTTTTCCTTATAGGTCACGACAGCCTTGCCGTAACCCGTCATTGACTGTATCATCCGATTAATTATATAAATGCCATTTTTCTGCTCAAGAGAGCCGTCAAAATCTTAAAAACTCCCAAGCAAGGGATAAATTTATGCAAAAATACATATTTCTGCGGAAAAAAGCGTAATTTTGCATTTTATTTTAGGATATAATTAAGATTCCTCAGAAGAGATGTCATGCATTTTGCATATTGAGACGAGTACCGATGCCTGTTCTGTGGCCGTGAGCCAGGATGGTGCATGCATTTATCATGACGAAGACCTCAGTGGTCCCAACCACGCTGAGCGGCTTGGCACGTTTGTAGACGAGGCGATGTCGTTCACCGACAACCATGCCATCCCCTTCGACGCTGTTGCCGTCAGTTGTGGTCCAGGCAGTTACACAGGTCTTCGTATTGGTGTATCCATGGCCAAAGGTATCTGTTATGGACGCGACTTGCGCCTGATCGCCATACCCACCCTTGAACTGCTCTGTGTCCCGGTGCTTCTCGGACATGAGTTGGAAGACGACGCACTGTTGTGCCCGATGATTGACGCACGCCGCATGGAGGTCTATGCCGCCATCTACGACCGTGCCTTGCGGCCTGTCCGGCCGACACAGGCCGATATTGTCGACAGCGAGACCTATCGCCAATGGCTGGATGCTCACCCCATCTATTTCTTTGGCAATGGAGCAGCGAAATGCATGTCAGCCATCCAGCACCCCAACGCCCATCTCATCGAGGGCATCAGGCCCCTTGCCCGTTCCATGTTTCCCTTGGCAGAAAAGCGCATCGCTTTGCAACAATATGAGGATGTGGCCTACTTTACGCCATTCTACCTGAAAGATTTCGTGGCCAAGCCCTCGAAACCCTTGCTCTCCACGGGCGACACCCTTACCTCCGGCCCCTCGTCGGACAAATAGGAAAGCCTCCGTAGGAGCGTTATCCACCATCATCAATTTAATGTCAACAGATTTATTAGAAATGAACATAGAAGGATTAGACTACAACACGCAGCGTGAGCGACTCCTCCTGCCTGAATACGGCCGTGAGATACAGAGCATGGTCGACCATGCCGTCACCCTCGAGTCGCGTGAGGAACGTCAGCGCTGTGCCGAGACCATAGTCACCATCATGGAGCGTATGTTCCCTCATAGCGGTGAGGCGGGTGACCACCGTCAGAAACTGTGGGACCATCTGGCACTGATGAGTAATTTCCAACTCGATATTGACTGGCCATGTGATGTCAGCCAGGCTGCCAAGATCACCACACGCCCAGAGCCAATGGAGTATCCTATGAAGGATATCCCCGTACGCCACTACGGCTATATGATTTTCGAACTCTTCGACAAACTCAAGACCATGGAACCTGGTCCTGAGCGCGACGAACTGGCCCGCGCCACCGCCAACCACATGAAGCGCAACCTCTTCCAGTGGAGCCATGGCTCCTCCGACGACCAGAAAGTCATTGCTGATATGGCCCGTTTCACCGATGGGGTGATCCAACTCGACCCCAAGACTTTCGTCTTCGAGAAAATCAATGAAAGAGAGTTCACCGAGAAACGCAAGAAAAAGAAATAGCCCAACATATGCAGTCTTTTGTCATCGAAGGCGGTCATCCGCTCAAAGGTACCATCACCCCTCAAGGTGCCAAGAACGAGGCATTACAGGTGATTTGCGCTACACTCCTCACCGATGAGGAAGTGCGTATCACCAACATTCCCAACATCCTCGATGTCAACAACCTCATCCGCCTGTTGACCGACATGGGTGTCCGTGTCGTGAAAAACGGGCCGGGCGATTTCACCTTTCAAGCCTCCGAACTCCGTCTTGACTATTTGGAGAGCGATGAGTTTGTCAACAAATGCTCATCGCTGCGCGGCAGCGTGCTGATGTTCGGTCCCTTGTTGGCCCGTTATCACCGTGCCGTCGTCGCCAAGCCAGGAGGCGATAAGATCGGTCGTCGCCGTCTCGACACCCACTTTCTCGGTTTCAAATATCTGGGTGCCCATTATGACCGCATCGTCGGGCGCGACGTTTTTGAACTGAAGGTCGAGAAGTTGAAAGGCTGCTATATGCTGCTGGATGAGGCATCGGTCACCGGCACCGCCAATATCATCATGGCCTCTGTGCTCGCTGAGGGCACCACCACGATCTATAATGCCGCCTGTGAGCCCTACGTGCAGCAACTATGCCATTTGCTCAACCGGATGGGAGCCAACATCAGCGGCATCGCCTCCAACCTGCTCACCATTGTGGGTGTGAAGAGCCTTCACGGAGCCACCCACAAGATTCTGCCCGACATGATCGAGGTAGGATCATTCATCGGCATGGCAGCCATGGTGGGCGCCGGCATCACCATCAAGGATGTGTCACTCCATCAACTCGGCATCATCCCCGAAGCCTTCCGCCGGTTGGGTATCCACATTCAGATTTCTGGCGATGATCTTTTTATCCCCCGTCATGACACCTATCAGGTAGATTCATTCATCGACGGTACGATCATGACACTTGCCGACGCACCCTGGCCCGGCCTCACCCCTGACCTCATCTCGGTCTTGCTCGTGGTGGCCACGCAGGCAGAAGGCAGCGTGCTCATCCATCAGAAGATGTTTGAGAGCCGCCTCTTCTTCGTCGACAAACTCATCGACATGGGTGCCCAGATCATCCTTTGCGACCCTCACCGCGCCGTGGTCGTCGGGCACAATCATCAGGTGAGACTGCGGGCCGGCCGCATGACCAGTCCTGACATCCGCGCCGGCATCGCCTTGCTCATCGCCGCATTAAGTGCCGACGGCGTCAGCCGCATCGCCAATATCGAGCAGATAGACCGTGGATATGAGAACATCGAGCAACGTCTACGGCAATTGGGAGCCCATATTGAACGTGTGCAATAACCAGGAGGAGATATCGACAGATCATGATCAGAGACGACGTTTTCAAGATAGGACGGTTGGGCAAGACACATGGTGTGAAAGGAGAACTGTCGTTCCATTTCACCGATGACGTGTTCGACCGTGTTGACGCCGATTATATTTTTATCGAGACAGAAGGTCTGCTGGTACCCTTCTTCTTTGAGGAATACCGTTTCCGCAGTGATGAGACAGCCATTATCAAACTGGAGGGCATCGACAACGCAGACCGCGCGGCAACCTTTACCGGTTGCGATGTCTACTTCCCACGCGAACTGGCCGATGGCGATGACGGAGAACTCACATGGAGCGAGATCGTAGGATTTCAGATTCTCAACCATGAGGACGGTCAACCCATCGGTGAGGTAACCGCCGTTGACCTGAGCACGGTCAATACGCTTTTCGAAGTGCGCACCCCCATGGGCGACCAACGTCTCATCCCTGCCAATGACGACCTCATCACCCTTTTTGACCGTGAGCATCGCACCATCACCATGCAACTGCCGGAGGGATTGCTCGAACTATAACTCCGGTGCTTCATGCAGCATCAACCGACAACAAAGAGAAAAATGAAACAACAGATATGTATTTTAGGCTCTACCGGCTCCATCGGCACACAAGCGCTGGAGGTGATCGAAGAGCATAGCGACCTTTATGAGGTCTACTGCCTCACCGCCAACAACCGTGTGCACGAACTGGCCGAGCAGGCGCGCAAGTTTCATCCCGCAGCAGTAGTGATCGCCAACGAACAACACTATGCCCTGCTCACCCAACTGCTTGCCGACCAGCCCGACATCAAAGTATATGCCGGTGCCAAAGCCCTTGACGAGATTGTGGAGGCAGCACCCATCGACATGGTACTCACCGCGATGGTGGGGTTTGCTGGTCTTTCTCCCACCATCCATGCCATCAAGGCCCATAAGAAGATCTGCCTTGCCAATAAGGAGACCCTGGTGGTTGCCGGTGAACTGATTTGCCAACTGGCAAACGAGTATCACTCCCCCATCATTCCTGTTGACAGTGAGCATTCTGCCATCTTCCAAAGTTTGGTAGGTGAAGATGACAACGAAATAGAGAAGATCCTCCTCACGGCCAGCGGCGGCCCGTTCCGGCAAATGTCGCTCGACCAACTGTCCTCAGTGACAAAAGCCGATGCCCTGCGGCATCCCACTTGGGATATGGGTGCAAAAATCACCATCGACAGCGCATCGATGATGAACAAGGGTTTTGAGGTGATTGAGGCGAAATGGCTATTTGGTGTCGAGGCAGACCGTATCCAGGTGCTCGTGCATCCACAGTCCATCGTCCACAGTGCCGTACAATTTCATGACGGTTCGGTGAAAGCACAACTCGGCGTGCCCGATATGCGCCTGCCCATCCAGTATGCCTTTTCTTTCCCCAAGCGCTTGCCGTTGAGCAGCGACCGTCTAGACCTGTTCCGTCATCCGTTGGAGTTTTTCGAACCCGACCTGCAAAAGTTCCATTGTCTGGCGCTGGCCTTCGAGGCCATCCGCAAGGGCGGCAACATGCCCTGTATCGTCAATGCCGCCAATGAGATTGTCAACCGAGGGTTCCTCGACGACCAATGCGGGTTCCTACAGATGGGCGAAATCATCGAGAAAACCATGCAGCGGGTAACCTTCGACCCACAACCGTCGTACGACACTTATGTACAGACCGATGCGGAAGCCCGTCGCATCGCAACAGAAATCATGTATAAGAAATAGTATATCAATCAAATGGATAGTGTATTTTTCATCAGACTGGTGCAGTTCATCCTGTCTATCTCACTCCTCGTGCTGCTGCATGAGGGCGGTCATTTCTTTTTCGCCAAACTCTTCAAGGTAAGGGTGACACGGTTTTACATCTTCTTCAATCCCAAGTTTCACCTTTTCAGCACCTACGACACCTGGTTTCGCAAACTGTTTAGGAAAAACCCCGTGGTGGTGCCAGAGAAGATCGAGAAAGACGATGATGGCAATGAGCGCAAGGTAAAAGAATACGTGGGAACAGAATATGGTATCGGATGGTTGCCTCTTGGCGGCTACTGCGCCATATCAGGCATGATCGACGAGACCAATCAGCAACTCAACGAGAAGCCCCAACCATGGGAATTCCGTACCAAACCAGCCTGGCAGCGACTGCTCATCATGATTGGCGGTGTGCTGGTCAACTTCCTCCTCGCGCTCTTCATCTATTCCATGGTGCTCTACTATTGGGGCGAGTCTTATATCCAGACAAAGGACATGACCATGGGTATGAAGTTCAACACCGAAGCCAAGGCATTAGGATTCAAGGACGGTGATATCCTGCTGGGTACAGAAGGCGGCACTTTCACCACCTTCGGCACCGACCTCTACCGCGACATCTCCGAAGCCCACTGTGTGGACATCATCCGCGACGGCAAGCAGATGGCCATCGCATTGCCCGGTGAACTCAACCTGCTCGACATGATCAAGAAGCAGCCGCCATTCGTCACCCCTCTCGTGCCTGCAGAAATCGACAGTGTGTTGCCAGGATCACCAGCCGCGAAACTCGGTATGGCGAAAGACGACAAGATTCTGGCTATCAACGGTAAGGCCGTTGACTCTTGGAATGAGTTTATGTTGGAAATCAGCCGTCTCAACGACATCGTGACCGCCAAGGCCACCAAGTCAGACAGTATTGCCGGCCGCACGGTGACCATCGCCTATGAGCATCACGCAACCCATGTCGTCGACACGGTACGCACCATGCTCAGCGAGGATATGAAACTGGGCGTGATACAGAAGAGCATGTGGAACTTCTATACCCCCACAGAAGTGAAATATGGTTTCTTTGAGAGTTTCCCTGCCGGTATCAGTTATGGTGTGAATGTACTCCGCGGATATGTGGATGACCTGAAATATGTCTTCACGTCCGACGGTGCGAAGTCACTTGGTGGTTTTGGTGCTATCGGCAGTCTTTTCCCTGCCACCTGGGACTGGATGCTGTTCTGGCGCATGACTGCTTTCTTAAGTATCATCTTGGCGTTTATGAACATCCTGCCCATCCCCGCTCTTGATGGCGGTCATGTGCTGTTCCTGCTCTATGAGATGATCACAGGCCGCAAACCCAGCGAGAAATTCCTCATCATCGCCGAGTATATCGGTATCGGCATCCTCGTGCTCCTCATGATTGTCGCCAACCTCAACGATATCCTCCGCTGGTTGGGCTATATGTAATCACTCCCCGTCGAATATTTCCAGACGGGTGGTGTGTCCCTGCAGATGGTCGAGGTCAGGCAACTGCATATAGTCACCAAACTGCTTTTGCAGCATTTGATGGCTGTTGCCTGGCACCGACAATGGGATGCCCTCGAAATCATGCGTGGTGAGGGGGAAGATATCTTCCTCGTCATAGACGAGATGGAAGGGGATGCCATAGTCGTAGGTGAGTGTCCGTCCGCCGGTAACACGGCTGATAAACCTCAGCACGGGAAAGGTGAGATGCCGGTTGACCCAGGTGATCGCCCTGATTTTCCTCATGGCCTTTTGCTTGTTTTTTGCTGTCCGGAAAATCTTGAACGTATGTCCTTGCAGCGGTTCGGCCACCAGATGCGTCCATAACCTCATACGTTCGAAGGGAAAGATATCGATAAAAATGCCTCTCTCACGAAATACCCGGTCGTATGGACTCTCTTCTTCGAGCACCGAACGGCGGTCGCGCAGTTTGGCAAAGAAATAGAAATAATTCTTGTCGGTGTCATTGGTCTGCAAGGCGATGTGCTCGGGCAATTCTCCTGGCAGCACCTTCATCAGCCGCAGATAATCCTTCCTCAACAGTCCCACATCGAGGTCATCATCCCATGGTATGAAACCATTGTGCCTTATAGCGCCCAAAAGCGTCCCTCCATAAAGGAAATAAGGAATATGGTGTTTTTTGCATATCCTATCCAATTCAGCCACCATTTCCAGCATGACCATCTGCTGCCGTCGCAACAGCGATCCTTCAGGGTTGAATCTGGCTTTCAATTCCTCGGCGTCGAATACAGGTTTCATATGAATAAAAATAAGGATGTTTGACCATGGGTTATGTCATGCAAAGGTATCCAATAAAATGCAAATGACAAGCATTTGATGTCTGTTTTTCATTTTTAGCGGCAGAGAGGTCGTAAAAATAAAAAATATTGTCTACTTTTGCACAAATCTTTTATTCTGTTTTTCAACATGATCATAGGATATACGACAGGTGTATATGACCTTTTTCACATCGGGCACCTCAACCTGATGAAAAATGCGAAAGGCATGTGCGACAAACTGATTGTGGGTGTCACCGTGGATGAGTTGGTGGCATACAAAGGCAAAAAGGCCATGATACCGTTTGAGGACCGCATTGAGATCGTACGGAGTATCAAGTATGTGGATGCCGCCGTACCTCAATACGACATGAACAAATTAGAGGCCTGCAAGAAACTTGGTGCGCAATTTCTTTTTGTGGGAGACGACTGGTATGGCACAGAGAAATGGAAAGCCTACGAAAAAGAATTTGAGTCGGAAGGCATCAAGATCATCTACTTCCCCTACACCAAGGGCATCTCATCTACCCAGATCACCAAGGCGCTCGAAGCCGTAAGAGGTCATAATCTGGAGGATGTGAAATAACGCTTATCTTATCATCAAATCATCTTTTCATTCTTTCGCCATGATCGACAGAGATTTTTGTTTAAGTTCTTACATCGCTTTCCGCTACATCTGGAAAGACGGAATGGATTTTTGTGAAGGATTCCAGCACCACAACTTCCAACCTGTGGCTGATGACGAGCGGATTCCCGTGCACACATCGGAAGATATCGACGCTGAGATCCAACAGCAGTTTGATAACTTGTATAAGAAGTATTCCAGCATCGGCATCCTGCTCTCAGGCGGCATGGACAGCGCCAACCTGGCCTCCTATCTGCATCCCGGCAGCCATGCCTACACGTTTCATTCCACTTCGGGCGAGTTTGACGCCGATGTGGAGCGGGCCAAGAAATATTGTGAGAAATGGCAGTTGCACCACCATCTGATTGACATCACGATGGCCGACTATGAAGCCTACACCCCCATTGTGATGCGTTATAAGTTTGCGCCAGTCCACTCCATCGAGCCACAGATCTATAAAGCCGCCCTCCAAGCCAAGAAAGACGGTGTGCAACTGATGATTGTCGGTGAGAGTGCGGATCTGATTTTCGGCGGTATGGACAAACTGATCTCTCCACAATGGACATTTGATGGATTTGCCCGTCGCTACACCTTCCTGTCGCCCGAACTGGTGCTCACCCATCCCGTCAGTCAGGATGAGTTGTTTGAGAAATACCGTACAGGAGAGACGACGATCGACTATATGACCTTCATGGACGAGGTGTTCGCCATTGAGAGCAGCGGTTCCTATCTCAATGCGTTTGGCGCAGCATGGTTGCCCTATTACGATCCCTACGCCCGACTGGTGATGGCCGATCCGCTCGATATGGAACGGGTGCGCAATGGTGAGCCGAAATATCTGGTGCGCGGGTTGTATGCCATGAAGTATCCCGAACTGGAGATACCCTTCAAGATTCCCATGCCCCGCCCGGTGGATGAAGTCTTTAAAAACTGGTCTGGCCCCGTCCGTCCGGAGTTCCGCCGTGACATCCCCATGCATGAGTTGACAGGCAACCAGAAATGGCAACTGTGGTGCGCAGAGAAGTTCCTCGACAGTCTGCCATCCTCAGAGACTATCTGATAAACAGCAATTCGCGGTATTTCGGCAATGTCCAGCACTCATCACTCACGATGAGTTCCAGTTTGTCAATCTGCTTGCGTATCTGCACCATGATGGGTTCCACTGTATCGTGATAGGCAATCGCCTTCTCACGCACATTCTCTATTTTGTTGGCTACCTTCCGTGCATCGACGAGTTCCTCCACACCCGTCTCGATGACTTGTGTGCGCTCGGCAATCTCCTTGATGATACCCTTGTTGCGCGCCGTCAGCTGATCTGCCTCCTCACGGGTAAAGATCTCATACATGTTGAGCACGTTTTTCGCCAATTGGCTCTGATATTGTGTAGCGATAGGGATAATGTGGTTCATGGACAAGTCGCCCATCACCCGTGCCTCAATCTGGATCTTTTTCGTATAGGTTTCCCATTTCACTTCGTTACGGGCAGCCAGTTCCTTGGCGTTCATCACATTGAGACTCTCAAACATGCGTATGGTCTCCGGACACAGATAGTGGTCGAAGATCAGCGGGCAACTCGTCTCCACGTCCAGTCCACGCCGCGCTGCTTCTACTACCCATTCATCACTATAACCGTTGCCGTCGAAATGGATGGGCCGGCAGGTGCGGATATCATCCCTCACGACATCGATGATGGCTCTTGTCTTGTCCTCACCACGGGTGATCAGTTCATCCACGCGCCGTTTAAAGTCGGTCAGCGCCTCTGCCACAGCAGCATTGAGGGCGATCATCGCCGAAGCACAATTGGCCTCACTACCCACAGCCCTGAACTCAAAACGGTTGCCGGTGAAAGCAAACGGACTGGTGCGGTTGCGGTCGGTATTATCAATAAACAGTTCCGGGATCTCGGGAATATCAAGTTTCATCCCTTGTTTTCCATCCATGGCAAAGAGGTCATCTTTATCGGCTTTCTCTATATGTGCCAACAGTTCGCTCAACTGTTTTCCAAGAAAACTGGAAATGATGGCAGGCGGTGCCTCATTGGCACCCAACCGATGGGCATTGGTAGCACTCATGATGGAAGCCTTCAGCAGTCCGTTGTGCCGATACACGGCCATCAGAGTCTCCACAATAAACACCACGAAGCGCAAGTTGTCCTCGGGTGTCTTTCCCGGACCATGAAGGAGGATCCCGGTATCGGTGGCCAACGACCAGTTGTTGTGCTTGCCTGAACCGTTGATGCCGGCGAATGGCTTTTCATGAAACAGCACGCGGAATCCATGCTTGCGAGCCACCCGCTTCATCAGCGACATCAGTAACATATTGTGGTCGACAGCCAGGTTGGTCTCCTCAAAGATCGGCGCCAACTCAAACTGATTGGGAGCGACCTCGTTGTGGCGGGTCTTACAGGGGATAGACAGTTCGAGCGCCTGGATCTCCAGATCCTTCATGAAAGCCTGCACACGGTCAGGAATGGTGCCGAAATAATGGTCATCCATCTGCTGGTTTTTTGCCGAATCATGCCCCATCAGGGTACGTCCGGTGAGCATCAGGTCTGGACGTGCAGAATAAAGGCTGTCGTCGACGAGGAAATACTCCTGTTCCCATCCCAGATTGGAATGTACCTTTTTGACTTCAGGATAGAAATAATGACAGACATCTGTAGCGGCCTTGTTGACAGCCCTCAGTGCACGAAGCAGGGGCGCCTTATAATCAAGTGCTTCTCCTGTGTAAGAGATAAAGACGGTGGGGATACACAAGGTATCGTCGATGATAAACACAGGAGATGTCGGATCCCATGCAGAATAGCCCCGGGCCTCAAACGTGTTGCGGATGCCGCCCGATGGGAACGACGAGGCATCCGGCTCCTGCTGCACCAGCAGTTTGCCGCTGAACTCCTCGATCAGTCCTCCCTTGCCATCGTGCTCAATAAACGCATCGTGCTTCTCTGCGGTCCCCTCCGTCAGCGGTTGGAACCAGTGCGTATAATGGGTCACGCCATATTCCTCCGACCATTGCCGGATACCCTTGGCCACCGCATCAGCGATCGACCGGTCAAGACGCGCACCGTTATCGATGACATCAATCATCTTGTTATAAACCTCCCGTGAGAGGTATTTGTACATTTTATCACGCGTGAAGACATACTTCCCAAAAAATTCCGACGGACGTTCTTTGGGTGATTTCACTTCGAGTGGTTTTTTCTTGAAGGCCTCTTCTACAACCTGAAATCTTAAATTTGCCATTGACTTGTCTTTATGGATACCTATTTGATGATTCCTGAGAAAGGATGGTGCAAAGTTACGCATTTTTCTTGATTGGCTCAGATAAAATTCGTATTTTTGGGCCAACAAATGTGAGGCCCTATGAGAATGATCACCATCCTGGCCATGATGATGGCCCTATCACTCACGGCATTTGCCGACAAGCATATGCCAGGCACAGACTATGACATCCGTGATTATGGTGCCGTGTCCGACACCTCCCAGTTAAGTACCGAAGCCATCCAACGAGCCATCGATGACTGCGCCAAGAATGGTGGTGGACGGGTGGTCATCCCTGCCGGCCACTACAAGACCGGCACCATCCAACTGCGCTCCAACATCCACCTGCATCTGGAGATGGGTGCCACGCTCTATGGCAGTACGTCATTGAATGACTATCGGCCTATGAAGCCTTCCTACATCTCATTGCGCACGCAGAAAGAGACGGTGCAACTGATCTATGCCGACCAAGCAAGCAATGTGGTCATCGACGGGTTCGGCACCATCGATGGTCAGGGAAGAGCATTCCCCAAACTGTCGTGGAATGATGAAGGCATCACCAGACCTCATCTGCTCCGCTTCATCCAGTGCTGCGACATCACCGTGAAAGACATCACCCTGCGCAACTCCGGCTGTTGGATGCAGCATTATCTGGCTTGCACACGCCTTCGCATCGACGGCATCAAGGTGCACAACCGCAACAACTACAACAATGACGCCCTCGACCTCGACGGATGCCACGATGTGGTGGTCAGCGGCATGATCTCCGACAGTGACGACGACGGCATCACCCTCAAGAGCACCTCTCCACGGTTGTGTGAGAACATCACCATCACCGGATGCGTGGTGTCGAGCCACTGCAATGCCGTGAAACTGGGCACCGAGACCAATGGTGGTTTCCGCAACATCCAGATTTCCAACATTGTGGTGAAACCCAGTGCCGACCAGCAGGAGAAATTCTTCGGACAATGGATCGGCTCATCGGCCATCTCTCTTGAGATTGTGGATGGAGGAACTCTTGAGAATGTCTCCATCAGCGACTTCAACGTGGAAGGCACCGAGGCACCCATCTTCATCAGGTTGGGCAACCGTGCCCGCGGCTATCAGGAAGGCCAGGTCGTCGACCATGTGGGAGAGCTCCACGGTGTGACCATCAGCCGTATCATGGTGCGCAATGCCGGCAACATGGGATGCTCCATCACCGGACTTCCCCAATACCCGGTAAGAGATATCTGGCTCAGCGATATCACCCTCCACCACAAAGGTGGGGTGAAGGCAGAAGAACTGTCAGGCATCGACCTGATGGCCGCCGATGAAAAAGAAAAAGAGTATCCCGAGGCCACCATGTGGGGCAAACTGCCCGCCAAAGGCTTCTTTATCCGCCACGCCCGCAATGTGGTATTCGACCGTGTGCATATCATGACCGACGAGGCCGACGCCCGTCCTGATTTCGTACGTATCGACGCTGAGTAACCACTGCTATCAACCGCTATCCACCATGATAACCAATCCCTATCAATACATCAAAGTCATCGCTTTCGACGCCGACGACACACTATGGGACTGTCAGTCGCACTTTGAAGCCGTGGAAAAGGAATATTGTGACCTGCTCGCCGATTATGGCACCAGCGAGGAAATCTCTGCAGCACTGTTTCAGACAGAGACACGCAACATGCCCGAACTGGGTTATGGCAGCAAAGCTTTCACCCTCTCATTGATCGAGAATGCGGTGAAGGTCAGCCAAGGTCACATCACCGCTGACACATTGCTTCACATCGAGATGTTGGGACGCCGTCTGCTCAACATCCCTGCCACACCACTGCCAGGTGTCGAAGAGGCATTGAAAGCCATCCGCTCGACCGGACATCAGAAAATGGTGGTCTTTACCAAAGGTGAGATCCTTGACCAGGAAAACAAACTGCTCCGGTCAGGCTTATGGTCTTATTTCGACCGTGTGGAGGTGGTCGCAGACAAGACTCCTCGCCAATACCGCGAATTATGCGCCACTTTCGGCATCGGAATCGATGAACTGCTGATGGTTGGCAACAGTTTTAAATCCGACATTGAACCGGTGTTGCGCCTGGGTGGTTTTGCCGTTCATGTACCCTTCCGCTTGACCTGGGCGCATGAAGTCGTGGAAGAATTTGACCATCACCGATTAGCAAGAATCAGCCACATCAGTCAGTTGCCCCAGTTGCTTCAGGGTGAATGACTGTCTGGAAAGAAAGACGGATACAAACACTAAAAGGAAAGCAAATGACAAAAATAGGAACATCCACCTCCACCGATGAACGCTATATGCGCCGATGCCTTCAACTGGCGTCGTGCGGTCTGATCACCACACGTCCCAACCCGATGGTGGGTGCTGTCATCGTGGCCCGTGACCGTATCATCGGTGAGGGCTACCATATCCGTTGTGGTGAAGGACATGCGGAAGTCAATGCCTTTGCTTCTGTCTCTCCTGCTGATGAACATCTGTTGCCAGAGGCAACCATCTATGTGAGTCTGGAGCCCTGTGCACACTACGGCAAGACCCCACCCTGTGCCGACCTCATCGTAGCCAAAGGTGTCCGACGCGTTGTGGTGGGATGTGTCGATCCCTTCGCTCAGGTACAGGGCCGCGGCATCCAACGAATCCGCGAGGCTGGCATCGAAGTGACTGTAGGGATACTCGAGGAAGAGTGCCAGTGGCTCAACCGCCGTTTTTTCACTTTTCACCAGCACCACCGTCCTTATATCATTCTGAAATGGGCAGAGACCGCCGATGGCTATCTCGATGATCACGGACAGGCCATGGCCATCTCATCTCCTTTCACTCTGATGCTTGTGCACCGTCTGCGCACGGAGTGTGATGCGATCCTCGTGGGACGCGTCACGGAGGAGCGTGAGCATCCCCGTCTCAATGTCCGTCATTGGAGTGGACCTGATCCTGTCAAGATGGTATTATCTCACGACAACGGCATCCAACAAATCATAGCCACCTGTGTTGACCACGGATGGCAATCCTTGCTTGTGGAAGGAGGGAGAAGGACCTTGTTGTCGATGATAGAAGGTGGCTGGTGGGATGAGATCCGACGCGAGCGAGGCACGGCAGTGTCTGGCGGTGGGACACCTGCCCCCGCTCTGCCTGGCATAGCCATCCTTCGTTCCAAAGAAGACTACGATGGTCATGTGATAGAATGGTGGTACAGAAAAGTCTCGTCTTAGACGGTTATTTCTTCCGTCCAAAATCTGCCGGAACCTCCCCCCACTTTGATGTTTCCCACTTTAAAATAGGAATAGTGATGGGATGTTGTCGCAGCCAGTTTTCCGCCCTCTGGATAATCTGATATAATTTCTCTGTCTGGGGTGTATGTTCCAGGGTGGTCTTGCACTTCTTCTTCGTCACCCAGAGGATGGCATTGTAACTGTCGGAATAGATGGTCTTTCTGATACCCTGCTGCTCCATGAGTGCCAACGCATGGACGATGGCCAGAAACTCACCGATATTGTTGGTACCAAACACTGGTCCGAAGTGGAAGACCTGTGCACCCGTGGCCAAATCAATACCCTGATATTCCATCTGTCCGGGGTTGCCCGAGCATGCGGCATCGACAGCCCATGCGTCGGCCGTCACCTCCATGGGAAGCGGAAGCACCGTGTCATGGCGGTATGAGGGAGGGTTCTGCAAATCATCCATGCCTTACATCCTCTCTGGCACCTCAATACCCAGAAGGCGCATACCATTGCGGATCACTTTTGCCACATTGGAGGCCAGCACAAGTCTCACTTTTTTCTCCTCCAAAGTGTCGGCATTGAGGATGCTGAAGTCATGATAGAACTGATTGAACTGTTTGGTCAGTTCATAGCAGTAATTGGCAATGCCGCTAGGCGAATAGTCTTTGCCTGCCTGTTCCACGGCAGCACCGTATTCATTGAGTTGCTGAATAAGGTCTATCTCTTTCTGATTGACGGGCATATCGCTCTCCAACTGATCAGGAATCACGATACCTTCGGCCTCAGCCTTGCGGAGAATGCTGCGGATGCGCGCATGCGTATATTGGATAAACGGACCTGTGTTGCCATTGAAGTCGATGCTCTCCTCTGGATTGAAGAGCATGTTTTTACGGGCATCCACCTTGAGGATGAAATATTTGAGGGCGCCCATTCCCACGATGCGTGCGATATCGTTTTTCTCCTCCTCGCTGATTCCCTCGAGTTTGTTGACCTTATCCTCACTCATCTGTCGTGCGTCGGCCACCATGGTGGCGATCAGATCATCGGCATCCACCACCGTACCTTCACGGCTCTTCATCTTGCCATTGGGCAATTCCACCATACCATAGGAGAAATGCACCAGTTCCTTTCCCCATTTGAAACCGAGGCGGTCGAGCAAGATGGAAAGCACCTGGAAGTGGTAGTTTTGCTCATTTCCCACGACATAGATCATTTTATCGATGGGATAGTCACGGAAGCGCATGTCGGCCGTTCCGATATCCTGGGTCATATAGACCGATGTCCCGTCAGAGCGCAGGAGCAGTTTCTGGTCGAGACCGTCATTGGTGAGGTCAGCCCACACGCTGTTGTCCTCCTTGCGGAAGAAAAGGCCTTTGGCGAGTCCCTCTTCCACTTTGGCTTTACCGACGAGATAGGTGTCCGACTCATAATAGATCTTGTCGAAAGCAACGCCCAGTGCACGATAAGTCTCATCGAAACCGGCATACACCCAGGCGTTCATCTTCTCCCAAAGTGCTCGCACCTCTGGGTCACCCTGTTCCCATTTGACCAGCATCTCATGTGCCTCGCGGATGAGCGGCGCCTCCTCCTTGGCCCGTTTCTCAGCCGTCTCCTCATCGATGCCCTCAGCCATCAGTTGTTCTTTGAGCGCCTTCACCTCCTCGCGATAGTGCTTGTCGAAGGCCACATAATAGTCACCGATGAGATGGTCGCCTTTCTTTCCACTGGTCTCGGGTGTCTCCCCGTTACCCCATTTCTGCCATGCCAGCATCGACTTACAGATATGGATGCCCCGGTCGTTGACGATATTGGTCTTCACCACCTTGTTGCCGTTGGCAGCCATGATTTGTGCTAATGACCATCCGAGCAGGTTATTGCGCACGTGCCCCAGGTGTAAGGGTTTGTTGGTGTTGGGTGAGGAGTATTCGATCATCACCAGCGGCGACTGGTCATCAGCCTGCCGCTCTCCGAAGAACGGTTGTGCATGGATCGTATTGAGCAGGTTGATCCAGGCTGCATTGGCCACGTTGAGGTTGAGGAAGCCTTTCACCACGTTGTAACTGGCCACGCTGTCGGTATGCGCCACGAGGTAGTCGCCTATCTCACGTGCCGTATCCTCTGGCTTTTTCCTCGATATTTTAAGGAAAGGAAATACCACGAGTGTGAGGTTACCCTCAAACTCGCTTCTTGTCTTTTGCAACTGTATCATCTTCTGCGGCACTTCCTGTCCGTAAAGTTCTTTTATGGCCTCGGCGACCGCCTGGGCTATTCCTGTCTCAATATTCATATCATTACTGCTTTTACTTTTTTTCTAAATCAGGCTGCAAAGTTAGTGTAAAAATCTGATTAAGTGGTTAAAAAGCCACGATAATTTGCTATTTCAGAAAAGACAACAGGTCGATGAAGGATTTGAGTACAGAATGGTGCTCGCTGTCGTATTCTTCATGATACTCTTTCAATATGCGGCGCAAAGCACTCACGGAATGAGTCCTTCCATACACGCTATAGGCACGGTCCTCATAATCATCCAGACGGTCTGCCACGCGCTGGTGTTGCTCATCATATTCCTCCTCATCCATATACATGCAGTCTTTCATGTGATGGACCCAAAACTCCAGTTTTTTGAAGTGAGCCATCTCCAACCACACGGGAACGGAATCCAATTGTTGACGCAGTTTGACATTATTTCGCAGGAAAGCATCCTTCTGAAAACGTTTCCCTTTCTCGATGCGGCTGCTCATCCAGTCGAAGTTATCAAACTCCATCTCCCGGCATATCCTGACCAGTTTCTGTGCCGAGTCATGCCGGGCGACAATCTGGATGATGTCGTCCAGGCGCTGGCTCATGTCACGGTCGCTGTCAGCAATGCTCGTACCGTCTGCCTTCGTCACCTTGCGCATGAGGGCGATGTCACGTTTCATCTGCTTCAGTTCCTCCGCATACCAAGTAGGTGCCTTGAAGCACCGCATGCACCAGTCAGAATAAGCAGGTGTATAACGCTCCATCATCTGCTCCTTGAGGACATCACTCTGTTCCGCCGACAACAAGTGGTTATCATCGAGAAAACCGATGAGGTGCCGGGCCCTGAAGAACCGGCGGTTGAGCGCATCGCTACCGACCGTCGGTCCGATGGCCTTCACGAGTGTCCTCGCATAATCCTCATGCGGATTGTCGATTTTGACCGTTCTTGGCGGATCAAGTCTTGTCTTGGCAAAACTGACGAGCAAGACCGTCACCAATCCGATGGCTGCGGCGAGAAGGAAGATTTTGAAAAACGTTCTCATGGTGCTTTCTCGTCGACGGCTTTCTTCGCCTCCTCCAGTTTTTTCAAGAAGATATCAATGGTGATCGTACCATCAGGACTAAAGAACTTGGTTCCACCCTCATCGACATTCTTGGTGATATTTTTGAGTTGGTCCAAATATTCCTTCTTCTCATTGATCACATTGAGCGCACTGTCGAGTATTGCCCACTGCCTGCTGCCAGAGAGATCGCGATCTTCCACGATCCGCTCCACGGCCACGAAGTTGTAGGTGTTGAGAGCGGAATAAAGTCCATTGAGCCGGCCATCAAACACAGAGTCCATCTCCTCCATCTTCCATTTTGGAATACTGTCAAAATAGGCGGCCATCTGCACATTCAAGAGAGAGTCGGCACGCATCTGCTCCAACTGTTCTTTCCTTTCCGCTTCCTCCTTCATTTGTCGGTTGACCATTTTCACACCATACGACTTGCCCGTCAGCCATCCGCCGGCCAGACCGATCAGGAGACCAATCCCCAATCCTACGAGCAAACGGTAAAGCGGCCATTTAGACCGTGGTCTTCTGACCACCACCTCCTGGTCATCATCGGCATCGTCTTTTTTGCCCTTTTTCCTCCATTTGCTTCTCAGTTTCACGACCATGTCTTTCCGGTCCACCACGTCATATTCCGGCAGTGGCGACTGTTCGATCTTGTCAAATGTCCGTTTGAGCACAAACTTGATCTGCTGCCCAATTTTATAGGTGACGTCCACCCGTTCACGCGAGAGCGGAATCATCAGCGGTGATTGCGGATTGTATTTTGTCAGGTCATCTATTTTGCGGAAAGTGTCAAACCCCGGACGGGTGTATTCCAAGTGCACCCTATGTGCCTTATCTTCCTCAATGATCAGAAAACCATGCTTCAAGTCACACTCTGTGGCTTCCTGGACACGAAGGGCACCATCCAACAGGTTGAGGGGTTGTCTGTCCTCATCCATCACCATCAAACTATCGAGGCTGATGCGCCGCATCCAACAGACCCCGGAAGGCGGTACGACCTCCGTCTCACGTCTTTTCACCTCAAAAAAGAAATCATGGTCCACACATCCTTCCCGGTGAAGTTGCAGTTTCATGCGGCTGCCCAGATAGCTGAGTACTGGTTGGGTGAAGGGTGCACCGTTCAGCATCAGTTGACAACCGGCAGGCATCCCCATTCCCAAAGGCGGACTGACGATGGCTGGCTGTTTGACAGGGTGGTTGGAGAGGTTGTCCATCGCCTCGCTACGAATCAGCGACGTCTCTTTCTCATGTAGCAGATAGACACCTTCGTAAGCCGCATACTCCATCTGCAAGACCGTGTCACCCAACAGGTCGGCGAGCGTTTTTGCTTTCTGGCCATTCCCATAACACCGATAGGCATAACGCTTACTGGCATCAGGCAACGACCAACCGAAGTCATTGACCTTATACTCTTTTTCAAATAATGGTCTAAGCGTCATGGGGTCACCATTCTCACTCATCAGTCTGGCCACGCTTTCTATCACTCCAGGCAGGTCTCCTGCCGCCGACATGGCCACCTCCTTGGGGACTGCCACAATCAAGGCTCTATAGTCACCTCTTCTCCCCGACAGCGTCTTAATGAGATACACCATACACCCCATCGGATGTAGAGACAGCATCCGGACGACCTCCTTGTCCGACGTGATCTGGAGGGTGCTCTCCACCCTCACGTCCGTGATTTTCCGTCTCATCGCACCATCATTGAAGATGGCCTCATGGTCCTCACCCTCTTTTACGGTTTGAGAATATAAACTCAGTCTCATGGTTGTTGTTATTTCGTTTCAATTATTGTTATCAGAATTACGGACAGTGGCTGATGGTCAGCATCTCATCGCCACCACTTCTTTTTTGCCTTCGGCGGATTGATAATCATGTCTATCACCCATTTGGCTGGTTCGATGTTCATCTTGCAGTATTGTTGGAAACACACCTCGCCGATGCCGAAAGGAATGGGTTCTGGACTTTTCCCTCCGCAGATGCCCAGGTCTTGGCAGTAATTTCTCAAAAGGTTCAAAAAATTGGGATATCTCCGGTTGAGATAATTGATCAGATAGGTGTCGCGGCTCATTCCTGCCGGCACGTTGGCATCCATTAGGTCGGTCTTGGTGACGAGGATGAACAGTCCGTCATTGGCATTTCTCAGCACCCCGTGCTGTTCCAGATAGCGCAGTCCATGTTCCAGATAAAAGTCTTGGTAGATACCCTTATACTGTTTCACCTCCTCACTATATTCGATGATGAAGAAATGATATTTGGGATTGGAAGACTGCTGATTGACGAGGATTTTCTCAAATTCCGCCAATGCCCGCTCATGGTTATCCGTCAACTGATGCGTCTGTCCCGTTTCCTTCCACAGCATGGCACAGAAAAGCTCCCCGGCCATATCGATGAGCGTGACTGGGTATTTATGGCGCTCCCAATCCTCTATGATGGTGCTGATAGCGAAATTGGCATCCACCAACGTACGTCCTGGCAAGATGCAATACTCTTGTGTGAGGTCAAAGATTTGAGAGAGAAGGATCTGGTACAGGAGTCCTTGGCAGGGCAGCACTTTGGTACTTTTGACGATGGTGGCACTTCTCGCCGCCGCAAGGATAGAGCCAAGCGCACAGGTCTTCCCCGATTGAGGTATTCCCCAAAAATACACCTCCGTCGTACCGTTGCCGATACGATCAATACTACCTACATCAGGCAACACGTTGATGGGTTTGCTCCCCAGCATGTCGATGAAACGAGGATCTATGCCAATATCCACCAGCTCCTGACGGGAGAAGACATTTCCTCTGACACAATCATCCATGGTCTCAGCATTCAACAGACTATGGTTGGCTGCCAAGGCATTCAACAGGTCCTCACGCATGAATTCTTTACCGATATTGTCCACAATATACTCATACGGTCGTGAAGCCTTCAACAGATTGTCAAAATCAAGTTTCATTATGGTTATTCTTTTTGAGGTTGACGGATTATTTTTCAAATATTCTCTCCAGTTCCCCGGCCGTTCCCTTTCGGAATCCTTTCGACCGGTGCAACAATACTTTTACCAAATCATGAGCCCTTTCGGTGCTCAACTTGCAGAAATTACGGAAGCACACCTCACCGATGTCAAACGGGATGGGTGCGGGCACCTTTCCACCACATAACTCATTATCATGGCAACAATTATCCAGCAACTGGATGAAATTGGGGTAATATGTGTTGATATAGCGATCGAGATGCTGTTCGAAGGTCTCTCCTTCTTGAAGATATTGCCCCACCTGGTCGGTCTTGGTGATCATGAGGTAGATGCCCTGGGTAGCGTCTTTCAGCACCCCGGTCGATTCCAGATACCTCAGTCCGTGCTCCATGTAATGGTCCTGAGAGATCCCCTTATACACCCTGTTTTCCGCTCCATACTCAATGACGAAGACATGGATTTTCTGGTGCTCTGACTGTTTGTTGATGAATATCTTCTCAAATTCTGCTTTTGCCTTCCGATGACGGTCGGTGATGAGATGGTCCATCTGTGCCTGCTCCCATAAGATCGCACAAAACAGTTCTCCCGCCATGTCAACCAAGGTGACCGGATGCGATTTCCCCTGACGGTCGTCGAGGGTGAGATGGATGGCGAAATTGGCGTCCACCACCGTCCGTCCCGGGAGGATCACCATATCACCATTTTGTCTGAAGATCCGTCTCAGCGTCGTATAATAGCCATGGCCTTGGCTGTTCTCGTCGATCTGGCAGTTTTTGGCTACGCGGTTCTCGTCGAGGGCGCAGAAGAGCGTACCCAGCGCACAGGTCTTCCCTGATGACGGGATACCCCAGAAAAACACCTCTGTGGTATCGGCCACCATCTCCTGAATGTTGCCAGCCTCTGGCAACACGTCTTTGGGACGTGTGCCTATCATCCGCAAAAATTCCTCCCCTATGCCACCATCCACTTGCAGTTGACTGTCCGTGAGGAGTCCCCTGCTGATACATTGTCCGATCGTGTCGGCGTCCAATAGGTTGTGATCCTCGTTGATGAGACTTAACAATGCGGCCTGGGTGATCTGCTGTTCTCTCAACTGTTGTTCAATCACCGTGATGGGGTCCTTCACCGCCATACTATCCTCGAGTTGTTTGCGGAACCGCTGTGCTGCCGTGGAAACAGGATGAGCCATATTGGTATGGTCCGTATGCCGGCCAAGGTGGAGCGGGATCGTTCTGACCGACTCCAGGTCATAATTGGCATCGGGCTTACGGTGCCACAGCTGCCTCATCCAGGCAGGCCAAAACCGTGCCCATGACTTGGAATGCCGGGTTTGCAACCAATAGGGGAAGAAGAGGAGCGACAGACAAACCGCCAGCAACAGCAACGACAAAGGTGTAGGAAATTGTTGCTGCGCACACAACGTCTCCACATGCGAGAGCCGTCTGACCGCCTCCTGCAGGTTTACGTTGTCAAGGGCGGTCGTGTCGGTGACTGCGGGTTCATTGGCGAGACGTCCCTCCATCATCTGCAGGAGTTGTTGTTGCCATTCATCCACCGCTTTCCGGATCTCCTTGGAATTACCCAGCAGGAAGACATTCCATGTGGTGGCTCCCACAGCAGAGCGCTCAGCCCATTCCACGGCCTCTTTCCGCAATGTCGTGTAGGCGGGCGGCAACAGTTGTCTTCTTAAGGTCGTCACCATATCGTTACGCATGAGCGTATCGGCACCCGATGGTTTTCCTTCGGCATGTCGTGTGAACCCCGCATTTGCATAAGCCTTCTGCTTTTTCTTTGAGTTGGCCAATATCTGGTTAAGGTGTTTCCGGTAATTTTCTATCCGTTTGTCAGCCTTTTGCTCATAAGCATCAAACATCGGTTGAATATGAGCCAGAGCCTGTTTGAAATCCTCTTTCACCACCTGTTCATGACTGTTGACGGTGAAGAAATGTGTGAAGGGCACGCCTACGACGATGCCCGCTGCCAACAGCAGTGGAACGCCGATGCGCTCACCGTTCAGATGGCGGTTGAAATGCCGGCTACATCCTTTCTGTCGTTGGATGAAGACCGTCAGCAAGAAGAGCAACACGGCACTCATCGCAGCAGCCACCGCCGACGGCATCAACTGTCCGCCAGTGAGGTACACCAGTCCCATGAATGCCACATAACAGAGACAGATGATGACCACAAGTGCTACCACATGTCCCAGGGCTGTCGTCTTTTGCTGATAATTGAAATTCACTTTTTCTGTTGTTTTGTGGTTTTCTTCTGCTCTTTTTTCTTCATGGCCTTTCCCTTGAGGTAAGGTTGTGTGAGGCGATAGAGTTTTTGCAGTCTGTTGTCGCCCGTCAGGAAGAAGTCACGGGCATCGGTCGACTGGATGCCGTTGGTCTTGCCAGGATTGACAGAGGTGATCCTGGTCACACGCATCACACACATGAGACCGCTTCCTCCTTGGTTGGCCTTTACTGACCTGTAACTGCTCTCTGGCATCAGTCCCATGCAATAGAGTCCCACGTCGAGCCACCGTCGTCCACCATTCAGGCTCATGTATTCTATCCGCTCATAATTGTCGGGGGTGCCAGTCTTTCCCAGGAGAACCAGTCTGTCGGAGATCTGCTCCTCTTCATTCAGTTTCTCTACAGCCTTGTTCATTGGAGGCAACAGTTTTTTGATATCCATCGACTGCGCCTTGCGCAGGGCATCGAGCACATAATTCCATGTGCTGTCCTTCCCTTCGGGACAAAGGTTGGCGAATGTGGTCTCTTGGGATGGCAACAGCAAGGAGGCCTTTACTGCCCGCTTGGTGAGCATGCGTGTCCATGCCTCTGCCAACTTCAGGCAATTCCATTCGTTGGTACCTTGCCCGAGAACCCATGTGGACAATTCATTATGGAGTGTCGCCCCTTTGTAGGCAAAGCGGTCGTAATTGAACAGTGTCGCATCAGGACTGACGTTGTCGAGACGGAAACGGTCGGTAGAGTCCACCTGGAGTTGGTCCCAGGTGTAATACTCCATCCTCAGGCTGTCGTTTTCCATATAGGCTTTCGGACCGGGGATATTGTAGAGACGGTCAAGCATGACTACAAACTCCGACTGTGCCCAGGTGAAATCCGGTTTGTTGCCGATATACACTTCCCTCCGCCAGGCGTCGGGTGTGAAGGGATTGCCTTGTCTGCTTCCAAAATGAAGTGCCTTGGCCACCAAGGCCACAGGATACACATCATCGGAGATATGGAAGAACGTTGCCATATCAGGACAGCCCTTCCAGAATCCTTGTGCGCTCCCCTTATCTGCCCAGGCGGTCGTCTCATGGTCATAGAAGACAGCCTTTGACTTCTCTTTGTCGTTGGCAGCCACCTTGGTGAGATGGTATTGTCCGATGGTGGACAGGTGTGCCAGCCGGGGATTGGTGAGTACGGCAGCCAATGCCACCAATGGTTTGAACGACGACCCGACAAAACGACGTATCAGCGCAGGGTTCTTCCGTGCGATGGCCATACGGTCATCAATTCCCTGATCGGTGGAACGGTAATATGGAACAGCCACGATAGCGCCCGTAGCCATATCCATCACGGTGAGCGACAACTCCCATTGGTCGTTTTTGTGGAAGCCGCTTTTGGCAGCCAATTGCCGGCCATACTGTCGCAGTTCTTTTTCCATCACCATCGACAGCAGCGGGTCTATGCTCAGTGTCACATCCTTCTCCTCCATCGAATTGGTGAAGGTGGCAGAGAGGCCGCTCACCACCTGTTGGGTAAAGCGGTCGGTGAGTTCGGGTGCTATCTGATAACGTGAGAGGCCTTTGTCCGACCTTGTAAGCATCGACAGGATACGCATAGGGTTATGACGGGTCACCACCAGTTCACCGATCAACTGCGCACCCTTTTGTCGTGTCACCATCAATTTCATCGTGTTGTCCAGTGGGAATAGAGCGGGCGACGTACTGGCCGAGGATGGAGCGATGTGTTGGGAAGCACCTTCCGCCTGATAGATCTGGCACCAGCATCCCACTGTTTTCAAGGCCACCTGACCATCCTTCAGGTAATCGATATAAACCGCCCGTGTGGAGTCGCCGGGAAAGCGCACACACAGGGTAGTGTTGTCGTTCTGGTATTCCTCATAGAGAGAATAATAATCCAACTGCTTTTGCTGACGCAATAGGAGGCGGGAGGGTTCATCAGCCGTCACGACCGTCTGATGACCACCTGCTTGGAGATGCCCCTTTTCCGACATCCGGATGGGCACGACCGATTTTCCCCAAGTGAGATAGCAATGCTCGTTCTCCGAGAACAGGCTATTGTCTGCACATCGGATGGTACCTGTCCAGGGGGTCTTTTTCAGTGCCACCTTGAACATGCCGGGTATGATCTCCACACTCTTGATCTTCAAGTGACTGACAGAGTTGAAACGGATAATGAACATCCGTTCACTCAAGTTCTTCCGTTGTTTTTCCAACAAGGAGGGGATATCACTGTTGAAATAAAACAGGCGGTCGTCCTCATCCTCTATCTTCTCCGGATTGATGCCCACCAGCCGGATGTCAGCGGCGCGTGCGCCATCAGCCACATCATTGTGATAAGGCAAAGCAAACTGAAAGGCCGGATAGCATTTTTGCAATTCCTCGATGGAATGAGGCGGATGTTTCTCGTCGACCACCCCCTGTTGCACCAGGTGGGCCAACAGCAAGTTGGTTTTCATGATGAACCCTTTGTCGGCAGACGGTACCGACACATCCTTCCCTGCCTCCTTTCCTACCTGTGTGCATTGCTTGAGAAAAGTGGCCAGCAAGAGAAATGCCACGACAACCACCGCGACAACTTTCAGCATGCCTCCATGATGCTCATTCCAGTTTGGGTTAATCTTCATCATCTGTCCTTCTCCATGTATTTACAGTAATCCTTCAGGTATCACAAATGACGAGAGCAAGAGCCATGCGATGACCCCTAACAGGGCGACAACGAGCAGAATCCAAGACCACCGCGACTCATGAGGCTGACCCAAAGGTTGGTCACTTCGGCCGCTCATTTCCGGCATCTGAGAAACTGACAACCGGTCAGGTTTCTGCGTTAGATTCTTCAACCATTCTGGACTTTTGTCCAATGGAAGATGAAGATTTGTGTCTGGTTGGATATGAAGATGTCTCTTACCATGTACTAACGTCAAGTTCTCTCCTGACCAGTCAAGACAAATCGCCTCAGGATATTGTTCTTTACAATGCATGGGTGTGGCAAACCAAGCCACGACAACAGAATCATCGACAAATATATGGTGGTCTCCCATCGGAGTATCGACAGCAAAGGCTAACGACATTCTGTCGCGCATCAGAGCCGGCAGCGCGTCGATCGCATGCAGGAGTGCCTGCAACCGACGGGATTGCTTGATCTTGTCTCCCAGACGTAACTCATCCTGGCCAAGACAGATGAACATCTGATGGTGATTGTTGAGACATGCTGCCATCAACTGCATCAACATCCCCTCGTCCTGGGTCGGAGCAACATGCTGGTATGTCTCAATGACATATTCATCAGACACTTGTCTTTCAGAAGATGTGTAAGGACGCAAACCTTCAAGGGCGGCGATAATCGGTGTGTATCCACCAATCTTATTGACCGTATCTAAGGTGAACTCATAAACCACACTGGACGGGTATTTCCTCACATTCCCAGGAAAAGAAGTGAAATCGTCCTGTACGTAAACGACCGCACGCCTATTACAGCCTCCCCTTGATGACATTAAAAAGAAGGAAGCGCATCGGGGACTGGCAACGCCCAAGGACCACTGGCAGAGATCAAAAGCAGACCTGCCCACCTCTCCAGTATACGACAAGATGGTATCACCCGGAGCCGTCGTAAGCGATCCCTTGGCCAGATGTTGGATATATACTGTTTCTTTCTTCATCTTGCAAATCGCTGGCAAATTATAAATCGCTGGCAAAAGTGTAGGCAAGCAGTTGTCCGTAATTGGCATGTTGGTCATCCACATCCAGTCCATGGCGCAGCAGGATGCTGGTGACCATCTGCAACGTCCCGAAATCGGCACGGTGAACATAGTGCTTTGCCTCTCCCTCAAACGAGGTGGGGTCTGCGGCATCGTGACCATGTTTGCGGAAGTCGTTGTCGATAGGTGTGGCTATGAAGAACACACGTGGTGGCAGTTGCAACAGAGCGCTATCCTCTGCCGACTCCTTCATCCTCATGGCCAGACGCTCGTCCAGATGACAGAAATCATCCACCCGGCGGCGCATATAGTCGGTGATCGTGCCACCATGCGCCATGGCATAGTCGGTGGCGGGAATGAAAAAGGCCTGAGGATCCGCTGCCAGTTGGATATAATGGTCATGGATCCGCTGAAGCAATGCTCTTGCCTTGTCGAGGTCTGTCTGCTCATCCGTTTCGATGATGTTGGGACAAGAGGTCAGCCATGCCACCATCTGCTCGTCACCAACAAACGGGAACGTGTCGAGTCCTTCGTGAGGCTGGCCATCCAGCAAGTCATGACGGCAAGCCATCCTGAAGAGTGTCACGAAATGAGAATAGACGAGTTGGATATCCCCTTTCGACATCTGAAACAGTTCCCTGAAAGGCGCCTCCTGCATGACAGCATCCATTCCCTTGATGGCCAGATGCCAGTTTTTACGAGGCGCATCGGCATAGCTGGTGAGGTGGTGCAAGGCTTCCACCATATTGGTGAAGGCTTCAGCTGTCGCCGGCTGTTCCGTTCCGAGCAATGGTGTGCAGCACTTGTCGCACACCACCACGTCGGTGGCATAAAACACATAATAATGATAGAAGAAATGGAGTTGGTATTCCAGTGAGAACACCTGTTGCCCGCCCCTTGAAGTGAGCAACCGTGGTGGAAGTCCCTTGTCGATATCCAACAACGGCCAGCAGTCGATAATGGTATTGATGACAGTATCGGTGTCATAATCGAGAAAATGCTGGAAGACGCTGGCACCGTTGACCTTTTTACTTCCACACATCACATAGCCCTCTTCCTGCAACCGTCTCTCCCGCAGTGAGGTGCTCTCATACAGCAACCGGCTGGGAGTCCCCATGGCATGCTGCGCGTCAAGGCTGTATCTCAGTGATGACACGGCCTCGCCATCATGTCTTCTCTGCTGTGCCTTTCTCAAAGTCCACACTTTCTTGTATGTTTTTGGCTGAATCCATCTGACAGACTCGAAAACAGCAGTGCTCTTCATCATCGCCTCCATGATGGCACGAAACATGATGATGGAATCACGGACCATCACCTCACCCGGGATATCCACGAATTCCAACATCAGCCGATCATTGCCGGAAGAGAGGAAACGCGACAGGTAGACATCATGACGGCGGAGCGCGAGGATATCACTTTTGTCGACACTGCCGTCGCTGTTGCGTTCCTCTGTATGGCTATAAACATCATTGGGCAAAGTGGCATCACGGTATCTGTCATCACGATGATACCCTAATTTCTCAAGTGAGCCGATCACATCATTGATGAGATAGGTTTTCCCACAAGCCGTCTCACCAACGATGGCAAGCCGCACGCTTTTCTTCCGCCGGTGGGTTAAACCAGCCAGATGCCTGAATGAACTCATCAGGCGCAGCCAAAAAACCTTCACGGGACTTTCTTTCTTCATTAATTTGTCTTCTTGAATAATTGTTGAGCGGCAGGCTTCCGCAGTCGTGTGGCAGTCATGAAAGCCAGCAGAATCATACTCTCGAGTACCTCACCAACGGAGTCAACACCAAATCCGGGACATAACTTTCCTGTAAACGGAAAGGTGCCGAGATACGACCCATAGAGATAGACCGACGTGCCCACCCACATCATGACAGCCATCATGCGCCAGAGCATTTGCCTGTCGATGGGCACCGTGGTGTTGCGGAGCAAATGATCATCAGGAATGGTGGTGCCCAAAACAGCCAACAGCAAGAGTACCAGCAAGCCGAAGAACACCACATAAGCCAATATGCCATAAGTACCGAAAAAGGCCAGGGGCAACGACACATCATTGAGCACCACTGGCGAAAAACCTGTCGAGACAGAAGGATGAAGCGCATGACGCTCCGGCGAGAGAGGGTCGCTGCCACTGGCATTGAACATGCCGTGCACCATCACCGTGAGAAACTCCGTGTCGCTCACGGCATAACGGTATCCGCTGTCGCGGTAATCAGCAAACTGCGTGTTCATCTCAAAGCGCCTGGAAGAACGGTCATAATCGACCTCCTCCACATCATAGGCCCAGGTCATGATCTGCGGGACGGCAACCAGCATCGCCACCATCAGACCGCCAAGCGTCCAGTTGAGCATTTTACGCTCACTACGGTCGTTAGACAAGTCAAGACGGTTGGGGTTGCGGTCGTATTTCGACACGATCACAAAGACCAGGACAGCAAAAGCCCCCATGCCCAGATAGTTGGTAAAATAGCCCTTGTCGGCATGTAATGGGGCGATGGCTGCTAAAAGCAAACCCGTGACGATACCAAACGATATCAGCAGCGATAGCCACCGTTTCTTGTCGGTGAACCGAACCCTGCACAATGCCATTCCTGTGCCGGCGACAATCAGCAGGGTGATGGGAGCCGAGGAGAAATTGCCTGGCAGTTGGGTGGCAGCCGCCACGAGAAGCATACACACCACGGCAATACCTATAGCCACCTTGTTGTTGGCCGGCGACTCACCACGTGTGGGTGCTTTCTTGAACAGCCGACCAGAGAGACATTCCACCTCCCAAACCAGATTTCTCACCAGGAGCAGGACAATCGTGAGGATATTGCTCATCAACAACGTGTAGGGAATCGTGCGGTGCAGTTCATTGAAACCGCTCTTCCTCAACCACCCCAACGGATGAAGTCCATGCACCTCGTCGTAGGGATATGCCTGCAACATATCATGTGAGAAATACTTGTCGGAATAAGACAGCGCACCAAGGCACAACACCCATCCCGCAGCAGCCACCAGTAGTGCCACCCATTTCCGCCATCTCACCTTTCTCACGTGCTGGCGGTCATTAACAGCCGTGAGGAAGGCATAGTTGAAATGCAGCGACAAGGTGAACAGCAGGAGGAGCATCAATCCACAGTCGACCACCACTACCGACGTGAGTTTCTCAAAATATGGAAACGTCCACGACAGTTTGACTGCCACCATGATGCGACAGATACTATAGGCAAACGCCAGCGCCACCACCATCCGGAAGAGGTCGGGCAACTGCAGTGCCCCGATGGCCTTCTGACGGATATTTCCCCACCGCACATCCACCAGCCACGGATAGATCCCGGCTATCAGGAGAAACATGACGGCCGGCAACCAGAAGTAAGACCAGATGAACCATCCGCCGATGATTCCTGTATGGAGGCGCACACGTCCGCCATCCGTCTTCACCGCCATGGCCGAGAACCGTGGCATGAGATGTGGAGCGCTTTTTAAAGCAGACGACTCCACCGAAAAAACCTCATCAGTCACCGTCAGATGGCAGACCTCCTTTGGGATGCTGTTGGAGAACTGCGGGATATAGACTCTTTGTCCCACAGGTATCGACCCGTCATTCTGCTGCAAGGTGAGCAGGGAGGTGTGAGAACCGGTAATCTGGCGTATCACCTCCTCATCCTCCGTATAGGTAATGGGTTTTGGAAAGAACACCGCCACCCCGCGGTCGTCAGGACGCAGCATGACATGTCCTGCCCCCCACTCCGTGGAGAGCAAAACCGGTTTGGCGATATAATTGATATCTCCGATATGAAACAGTTGCTTGTTGTTGGATTTCAGGCTGAATTCCGCCATACGGTAGAACTCCACCTTACAGAAACCCTCCACCGTGCCTGAGGTGGCATATCGGATGGTCTGACCGCCAGACCCAAGCGAGGTATGGTTGTCGAGGATGACCAGATGCCACTTCCCCAACGTATTCAACAGTCCTTCCTTTTTTCTGTAGAAGAAAGAGCGCAACTCATCATGCTTGAGGAAGTCGGCCTCCGCCGCGCTGCCGTTGGCCTGCCGGCGCCGCTCCAGCACGTTGCGCAGCATCACATATTGTGACTCATGGCCATCGAGCAAGGTTTCAATCTCACTGACTGCCAGCCGATGTGTTTTTCCGCCGACACTCACCTCGATGACCTGGTTGTCATCGAGAAGGTGCAGATTGGGATTTTCCCCATTGATCTTGAAATAACACAAGGAGTCCTTTTTTCCCCATTTGCTGTCTACCTTCCATGAGAATCGCCTATCGTCTCTGGTGACCGTGAGGAAATGTTCGGGTATCTGACTGTAACACACATCAGAGCCACGTCCTATCGTGACGGCAGACTGATGCAGGTCGTAGCCATCGATCATGACCACCACCCTGCGCTCAATACGCATCAGCATAAAGAGGCACAACAGCACGATGACTGCTGCGCCCCCCATGACAAAAAGATATAAGCGTTCTCTCATCCGATACCCTGACGCATCAGAACACGGGCGACTCCAGACGCATCACCTTGTTGGCACTGATATACCCGCGGAAAGTGCCCTTCTGCGTGTACACCTTAAACCAGCGGTCCTCATAGTCTCCATTGATGAGGATGTAGCCACCGTCTTTCACCTTCCCCACGATGGCGTACTTGGTGCCAGGACCCTTACGGATGTTGGTGTAGCCATCCTCGTCTTTCACCTGAGCCACTTCTTTGGCGATGCCGTTGCGTGCAGGCACGACAATCTTGTTGGCAGCCATATACCCGATCATCTCTGGAGGAGTACCGTCGGTGAAAGTATTATACACCTTATGCCAGCCTTTGGTGGCTGGTTTGAAATAGACAAACATACCGTCAGGTATCTGGTCAACAATCTCATACTTGGTGCCAGGTCCCTTCCTTACATTGGTGTAACCATCCTCGTCTTTGACGAGACCTGCTTTCTGGGCCATCACTGGCCATGCCATGGCTACCATGAGCCACATCAAGAGCATTTTTTTCATTTTCTTACGTTTTTAGAATGAAACAATCAGTTGACGCTCCAAAGTTATAAATAATGAGGCCAAAAATGGCTCTTTTATATCATTTTTTCACGATTTTTTGGGCATTTTTGAGAATTCATGAACTGCGTTCATAAAAACATCTGATGATTCTTTACACAAAAACGACCTAAAAATTTGCAAAAGAGAAAAAACACCTTTACTTTTGTTGCAACAAACGAAACTATTTCTGCCAAAATGAAACTGAAAACCACCCTTATCACGGTGCTGACAGCCATCGCATTCACCGTTAGTGCCCAACAGACGATCGATCTCAAAGGAACATGGCAATTTGCCACCTCACGCACCAATGATGCCACCCCGCCCCGTCAATATACCGACCAGGTGGTCCTGCCTGGGTCGATGCTAACCAATGGCAAGGGAGACAAAGTGACCCCGGAGACACAATGGGTGAGTTCCCTTTACGACTCCTCGTATTTCTACAATCCATACATGGAGAAATACCGCCGGCCAGGTGAGATGAAATTCCCCTTCTTCCTCACACCCTCCAAGCACTATGTGGGCTACGCCTGGTATGAGCGCAAGGTGAATGTGCCCCGCTCTTGGCGCAAACAACCCGTGACACTCTATCTCGAACGGCCCCATATAGAGACCACCGTCTATATCAACGGTCATGAGGTGGGACATCAGATGTCACTCAGCGCACCCCACCAATACGATGTCACCCGCTATCTGAAACCAGGATCGACCAACACCATCACCATCAAGGTATACAACGGCATTGAGAACGTGTGCGTGGGACAGGACTCCCACAGCGTGACCGACCAGACCCAAGGCGACTGGAACGGTATCGCCGGGCGCATCCAACTGATGACATCCCCTGTCATCTACCGCAAACGGGTGACGACCGACATCCAGCAGCGTAAAGCACGCATCTTCCTCAACGACACCATCTATGAACTGACGCTCGATGCGCCGCTACGCCTGTGGAGTGAGGACAACCCGCAACTCTATGAGGTGACCGTCGACTATCGGGGTCATGCCATTCCCGTGAGTTTCGGTGTGCGCGAGGTGAGCACCCAAGGACGGCACATCCTGCTCAACGGCCAGCCATTATACCTGCGTGGCACCGTGGAGAACTGTTGTTTCCCCGAGACAGGTTATCCCCCTACCGATGTGGCATCATGGCTGGAAGTGCTGGGCAAATGCAAGGAATACGGACTCAACCACGTACGTTTCCACAGTTACTGTCCTCCCGAAGCCGCCTTCACTGCCGCCGACCAACTGGGCATCTACCTGCAGCCGGAAGGCCCTTCGTGGCCCAACCATGGTGTGCGCCTGCGTCGCGGCATGGCCATCGACCAATACCTGACCGATGAGTGCAAGCGTATCATCGACACCTATGGCAGCCATCCCTCACTGATCATGCTCGCCGGCGGCAACGAACCGGCTGGCGACTGGGTGAGCTGGGGCAAGGATTTCTGCCGTGAGATGAAAGCCTACGACCCCTCCCGCATCTATTGCACCGCCAGCGTCGGTGGTGGATGGGCCTGGGACGAAGGATCAGAATACCATGTGAAAGGAGGAGCGCGCGGACTCGACTGGGACCGCCATGCCCCCCAGAGCACCGATGATTTTGAGGAGCAACTGTCAGTGCCCCGCAATTTCAAGCCCACGGCAGAGCGTCCCGTCAACACAGAGCCCTATATCAGTCATGAACAAGGACAATGGTGTGTCTTCCCCGACTTTGAGGAGATCAGCCAATATACCGGAGCCTATCAACCTGGTAATTTGGAGATCTTCAAAGACTTGCTCGAGACCAACGGCATGGCCTCACAGGCCCGTAAATTTCTCATGGCCAGCGGACACTTGCAGGTGCTGGCCTACAAATATGAGATGGAGCGCAATCTGCGAACCAAAGACTACACAGGATTTCAATTACTCAGCCTCAACGACTACAGCGGACAAGGAACAGCCCTCGTAGGGCCGCTCAACGTGCACTGGCGGGAGAAAGGCTACTGCACGGCAGCACAATGGCGTGAGTTCTGCAATCCCATTGTTCCCCTGGCCCTTCTGCCCCGTTTTGTCTACACCACTGCCGACACCATCCGCATCGGCACCCGCATCTACGATGCCACAGGACATGCCGACCGGCAAGCCACCTACAGCATGACCTCCAACGGGAAAACCATCGCACAAGGGACCTATACAACAGGAGAGGACATCGTGGTCAATCCCCACGACATCGAAGCACCAGCCAAACTCACGCTCACACTCACCACGTCCGGCCATAGCAACCACTATGACCTTTGGGTATATCCAGAGACACTCACAACCTCCTCTGAAGGTATCCACGTCACCGATACCCTCGACGAGAAAGCCATCAACGTGTTGAGAAAGGGAGGAAAGGTATTGCTGACCGCCGCAGGCAAGGTGCGCTATGGCAACGACGTCCGCCATACCTTCCTGCCTGTCTTCTGGAACACCAGTTGGTTTAAGATGCGCCCGCCCCACACCACAGGAGCCTACATACAAGCCGACCATCCCGTGTTCCGCGACTTCCCCACCGAAGACTGGCAAAACCTGCAATGGTGGGAACTGGTCAACCACGCACAAGTGATGAACCTCTCCGACATGCCCATCTATTACCAACCCATCGTGCAACCCATCGACACATGGCATGTCAGCCGCAAGTTGGGCATGATGATAGAGGCCCATGTTCTCAATGGCCGCCTGCTGATGACCACGCTCGATATCAGCAGCGACCTGGCTCACCGTCCTGTGGCGCGACAACTCCGTCATTCCATCCTTCGCTATATGCAGTCGAAAGACTTCGATCCCGACACTACCATACCGACAGCCCTCATCACCCAACTCTTCGAGCGAGAGGCGCCACCAGTCAACATGTTCACCAAAGACTCTCCTGATGAACTGAAACCAAAAATCAAATAGAGAAGATCCTTTATCTTAGCAGGGCTGAGCGGGCATCAACCTAAAAGGGCTGAGCGGGCATCATCAAACTCCTTGATGAGTTGTGCCATGACTTGTGCGACGGGCCGCACCTGACGCACGGCGGAGGCTATCTGTCCGATCTCCAGTTCACCCTGTTCGGTGTCACCCTCAAAGATGCCTCGTTTGGAGGCTGCCTTTCCGAGAATTCCGCGCAGCACATCGGCAGAGGCACCTTCTTTCTCTGCCTCCACGATACGCGCATACAGGTCGTTTTTCACCATCCGTGTGGGTGAGATAGCCTTCAGGGTGAGCATGGTGTCTCCCTCCTCCAAGGCAACGCAACGCTGTTTGAAAGCCTCCGAGGCACTGCTTTCCTCAGTCAGCGCGAAGAGGGTACCGATCTGCACACCTTCCGCTCCCAATGCCATGGCGGCGAGGATGGCCTCACCCGACCCGATACCACCAGCAGCTATCAGCGGCAGTGTGGTGGCACGTCTCACCTGCGGGATCAGGGTCATCGTCGTGGTCTCCTCACGGCCATTATGACCACCTGCCTCGAAACCCTCGGCCACTACGGCATCGACACCTGCCTCCTCGCATTTTTTCGCAAACTTGGAACTCGACACCACATGAGCCACCACCATTCCGGCATCATGAAAACGCTGTGTGTATTTCTTGGGACTGCCCGCGGAGGTGAAGACGATCTTCACCTTTTCCTCGATGAGGATGTCGACCAGTCGGTCGATTTCCGGATACATCAGTGGCACATTGACACCCCAAGGACGGTCCGTCGCCTCCTTCATCTTATGAATATGCTCAATGAGCGTCTCGGGATGCATCGAACCGGCTCCCAGCAGTCCAAGACCGCCAGCGTTGCTCACTGCCGATGCCAGTCTCCAGCCACTGATCCACACCATACCTCCCTGAATAATGGGATACTCGATACCAAATAATGTCGTAATTCTATTGCTCTTCATTTTTCTATTTCGATGATGTTTTATAATTCCAATTGATTTCCGACCGCTAAAGTAGGGAAAAATATCGAAACGTCCAAATTTCACAGCGTGTCTCAGTTTTTTTTCTTACTTTTGCCTTGTCGAAGTATAATCACCCAAACAACAGTCATCAACAATGGAAGAGATCTGGAAAATAGAGATGCAACTGCTTGCCAAACTATTGGAAGTGTGCGAAGCCAACCACCTGAGCGTATGGGCCGACGGCGGCACGTTGCTGGGAGCCGTCCGTCACCATGGATTCATCCCATGGGATGACGACATCGACGTCTGCATGATGCGCGACGACTACGACCGACTGCTGACCATCGGAAAAGAAGCGTTTCAAGAACCGTTTTTCCTCCAGTCGGCCTACTCCGACACCGACTATCACAGAGGACATGCCCAACTGCGCATGAGCCATACGGCCGCCATACGGCCTTCCGACTCCTTCCAACCCTTCCATCAAGGTATCTTTATCGACATCTTCGTGCTCGACGGTGTACCCGAAGACGTGGCAGAACGTGAACGGCTGACCAGAAGCGTGCACCGCACCATGCGCTTTCTGAAAGCAAAAAACACCGCCATCCTGGCCTCGGGACGGTTGGGACTGGTTTTCAGAAAAATCAAATGCCGTCATGTGGTACGACAACGGGGATGGCAGACCATTTACCGTGAGATGGAAGATGAACTGCGCCGATGCAAGCCACAGGACAGCCGGCTGGTGGCAGAGATTTCTTTCAGCGGCACCGACATTCTCTTCGACCGGCATATCTTCGACGAGACGGTATGGCTCGACTTCGAAGACATGAAGATTCCCGCCCCCGGCGGTTACGACCTGCTGCTGCGCACCCAGTATGGCGATGACTATATGACACCCAAACAGGTGGCCACCTGCCATGGAGAGGTCATCTTTGACACTCACCACGGTTATGAAGAAATCCTCCCGAAGGTGAGAAGCAATTATCGGTGGTCGGCTCCCAAACGACTCTTTCGGAAACTGTTCAAATAGATGTAGACTGACCTCTTTTCCATCTATCTAAAAGATATGAAAACAGCCATCCTGCTGACCCTCTTTCTGCTTCAGGCCGTAGGACTGTCCTCAAAGGTCTTGCAGCCATCAGCCGATGCCGATGCTCTCAACGACACCCTTTTTGTCTATCTGAACGATGGCGGTATGGATGCTTATCCCTCCTCTTTAGCCTCCATCAGCAGGCTGCCAGATGGTGCTGTCGAAGCGGTCTGGAAGGATGGCACCATCATCACCTATCCCGCAGAGGAGGTGGACAGCATCAGTCACGATGCCCCGGCTGTCCTTCCACGGCTCACCCAGTTGAAGATCAACAACAAGCACAATGACCAAGTGTTTACCGATGTCCTCGCCGATATCACTGATGACGGTCAGGTCAACCTTCAGATAGGCGCCATCGGCAAATGGCTGACCCCCTCTTTCCAACTATCCGACGAGAGCGCTACCGCCTATATCGGTCACGAACCCCAACAGAGCATGGTGAGCCGTCACCGTTTCGACAAAGCGATCCCCTATACCGTCGCTTACCCTGACATGCGCATCCTCCGCCAACTGTCCGATGAGGATAGTCATGACAGTCTTTTGACCATGATGCCTTTCGGAAGCGACTATACCGTGCATGTCGACTGGCTCACCGACAGAGCCGATAACGTGCCTACCATCAGCATCACAACCGATGACGGGAAGATGATCACCAGCAAGGAAGTGTATGTTGGTGCCACCATCACTATCGACGGTGCCGGCGTGTTCCCCTCCATGAAAACCACCCCCGTGCAGATCAAAGGGCGCGGCAACTCCAGTTGGGTCAACAGCGCCACCGCCAAAAACCCCTACCGGCTGAAATTTGATGAGAAAGTGAAACCCTTTGGGATGACCAAAGGGAAGAGTTGGGTGCTGCTGGCCAATACGTTGAAAGGTTCGATGATGGCCAATGCCATCGGCATGAAAGCCGCCTGCATCGTCCGCACAGCAGGTGCCAACCACATCATACCCGTCGAACTGTATATCAATGGCAAGTACCGCGGCAATTACAATTTCACCGAGAAAGTAGGTTTTTCCAACAACAGCATCGACTTGGAAGATGAGTCTATGGCCACCCTGCTCGAACTCGACACATACTATGACGAGACCTACAAATTCAAGAGCAGCCCTTATAATTTGCCCGTCAACATCAAGGAACCGGATTTCAGCGAAAACACCACATCACTGACCATGGGCGACATTCGTGCTCATTTCAACCAATGGGTGCAACTGCTGCAATCAGGTGAGGAGATTGCCCCCATGACCGATATCGAATACCTGGCACGCTATCTGGCGGTGACCGACCTGATCTGCAATTGCGAACTGGTACATCCCAAGAGCGTCTTTCTCTATAATGAAGATATCAAAAACGGAGGAAAATATGTCTTTGGCCCTGTCTGGGATTTCGACTGGGCCTTCGGCTACGAACAGTCTGCCCTTTACTTCCAAAGAAGTCAGCAACTCGATTTATTCAACAGCGTGCACATGGAAGCCCGCCAGTTTGTCAAAGACCTGAGGTATGTGAGCCAGCAACTCGACAGAGCCTATTACAAGGTCTGGACCCTGCTGATGAGAGACGGATTGGAAGAACTGCTCGACTTCAGCCAAGACTATTACGACTATGCCCGACCTTCGCTGGAGCACAACTACCAACAATGGCATGACGGAAACAATTATGCCACGGTGGCAAACAACGCACGCAAGTGGCTCTCCCAACGCGCTGAATATATTTATTCCCACCTCACCCCCTATGATCTGACAGAAGAGGAACTGACTCCGGTGACAGGCATCGTCGATATCAGATATGACGACAAGGATTCCCGTCAGACATCCCCTTGTCTGGTGGATGTCTACACCCTTCAAGGAATCTGTGTGAAGCGCCAGGTGCCCGTGACCGAACTGCGCACCCACCTCAGCAAAGGCATCTATATTGTCAACGGAAAAAAGATGTCCCTATAACCATTATCATTTTATTGCTTAGTCGGGGTTAAAAAATTTGAGATGTCACCAAGAATGCTTATCTTCGCATCGTCAATCCTAAAACGAGCAAACGATGGCACCTGTCAAGCTACTCCCCTATGGCATCTCCGACTTCAAGCAACTGAGAGACGAGGGTCTTTAGTAAAACGGCCATACATCCTCCGGCCTTGCAGGTCTGGGATGATATCTGTAGACCAGAAATGGTCGTCTTACAGCCATCATAGGTGGTCCATCCGGCAGGATTGATCATATATCCGACCCTATCTGCAGAAGCATGTCCCAGACGGCGATGATATGGCAGATGGATCCCGCCAGCACAAAGAAATGGAAAACGCTGTGCATATAGCGCCGTTTGTTGAGGCTGTAAAACAAAGCCCCCGTGATATAACACACTCCTTCGGCGATGATCCACACGAAGGCCGCCGTGCTCACATTCTCTACCAAGGGTTTAAATGCCACCAGCACGCTTAGACCCATCCCGATAAAACAGGCGGTCTCCCAGTTGCTATGCTCCTTGAGGTGGACAAAACTGGTGATGGTACCCGCCAAGGCACAGGTCCAGACAAAGATAAAAAGGCCCCATCCCCAGAATCCATCCTCCCTCAATGCCACGAGCGTGATGGGAGAATAGGACCCTGCGATGTGCCAGTAGATAGCGGCATGATCCCACCGCCGCATGCGTTCTTTCCATTTGCTGTGTCGCGACAGCGCATGATAGACCGTCGAAGTGACATAAGAGCCCATCATGCCCACGAGGTAGAGGATTACCCCCATGCGGGCCCAGCCATAGCCCCTGCCAGCACACATGACGAGGAAAATCACCCCCACGACCACACCCAACAGGATGCCTGCCGCATGTGACCATGTGTTGATGTTTTCCTCTCGCCGTGTATATCTGATACTCATGATGCTGGCATCTCTTTAGGAGTCGTGGCCTTAATCAGCCAGCGTGAAGTCGAGCTGTCGTTTTTCAATGTTGGCACGGGCCACTTTGATGGTGATGGGATCACCCAGTTGGAACTTGTGGTGATGCCTCCGCCCCACCAGACAATAGTGGCGCTCGTCGAAGTCGTAGTAGTCATCGTCGAGGTCACGCATGGGCACCATACCCTCGCAGTGGTTCTCGTCGATCTCACAATAGATGCCATAGGACTGGATACCGCTGATATGGGCCTCATAGACATTGCCTATCTTGTCGGCCATGAATTCCACCATCTTGTATTTGATCGAGTCACGCTCGGCGTTGGCCGCTGTCTGTTCCATGTCGCTCGAATGCTCACAGAGTTCCTCGTAATGCTCCTTACTGGCACTTCTGCCACCCTGCTGGTAACGGGTGAGCAACCGATGAACCATGGTATCCGGATAACGGCGGATAGGACTGGTGAAGTGGGTATAGTAGTCGAAAGCCAGTCCGTAGTGCCCGATGTTGTGCACGCTGTAGCGCGCCTTCATCATCGCCCTGAGAGCCAAGGCCTGTATGAGGTTCTCCTCTGGCCGTCCCATACTTTCACTGATGAGCGAGTTGAGGCTCTTGGTGATCGCACTGCGTGTGCCCGCAGTCTTGAGGCGGTATCCGAACTTCGCCGTCATCTCACGCAGATGCTCCAGTTTGGTGGGATCGGGTGAGTCGTGTATACGGTAGGGCAGCGTCTTTGCTTTCTCCCCCTTCTTCACCTTTCCGATGCTCTCTGCCACATAGCGGTTGGCCAGCAACATAAATTCCTCGATCAGTTTGTTGGCATCCTTCGACACCTTGAAATAGCATCTCACGGGCTTTCCCTTCTCGTCGACGTCGAAATGCAGTTCTTCCCGGTCAAACTTGACGGCACCGTTCTTGAAGCGCTCTTCCCGCAACAGTTTCGCCAACTTGTCGAGGGTCACCAGTTCTGTGGCAAACTCACCCTTGTAGCCACCTTTGGGAGCACGTGGAGCAGGTTGACCTGTGCCATCGACCACGCCGTTGTCCTCCAGGATCTGCTGCACCTCCTCGTAGGCAAAGCGTCTGTTGCTCCTGATGACAGAATGCACGAGCCGCCATTTCACCACTTTTCCGGTATCATCCATATCGAAGACAGCACTGTAGCAGAGCTTGTCCTCGTTGGGCCGCAAAGAACAGACGAAGTTGCATAAGCGCTCAGGCAACATGGGGATGGTACGGTCGACGAGATAGACGCTGGTGGCACGTTTCTGGGCCTCTTTGTCGATGGCAGAGCCCTCTTTGACGTAATGCGACACATCAGCAATGTGGACACCAATCTCCCACAGTCCCTTTCCCTTGCTGCGCACGGAGAGGGCGTCATCATAGTCTTTCGCATCCTTGGGGTCGATGGTGAAGGTTGTCACGTCGCGGAAATCCTCACGCCCTTCGATCTCTGCGGGAGAGATCTCAAGGGGTATTTTCTCCGCAGCCTGCTCCACCGACTTGGGATATTTGTAAGGCAAACCATATTGCGCGAGGATGGCGTGCATCTCCACCGTGTTGTCACCACTTTGGCCAAGCACGTCGACCACCTCACCGACAATGTTTTTCGACTCTCTGCTAGGCCATTGTGTGATCTTGACCACCGCCTTGTCGCCCGACTTCCCACCTTTGAGGCGTTTCTTTGGCACGAGGATATCAAGCGCCAGGTTGCTGTCCGTGACGAGGAAGGCGATGTCGCGCTCCACTTTCAGTTTACCGACGAAGGTGTCGCGCGCCCTGGAGATGATCTCCGTCACCATGGCCTCTTTGATGTGGTTGGTGCGGCGCGCGTTATAAGAGACACGCACCCGGTCGCCGTCGAGGGCGAACATGGAGTTGCGCTCCGCCACGAAGACGGGCTGGCTGCCATCATCCGGAATAAAACTGTTCTTGCCGTTGGCCTTTCTGCGGAACACGCCCTCCTGCACCTGTCCCTTGAGGTTGAGTTTATAGGATGACTGCGAGACCTTGGTCAAGAAGTCGTCCCACGCCATCTCGTCCATCACCTCGATAGCCAGCATCTTGAGAGGATGAGTATCAAAGTGAAGGTTTTTGAATACTTGTTTATAGGTGAATGTCTCATTGGGCTGTGACTGAAAGAAATTGACCAGCGCCTCTGTCACCTGTTTCTTGTTCATGCGTTTACCGCCTTTTTTTCCTTTTCCCATAGTATTGTGCATTTGAATGCTGCAAATTAACAAAATAATTGCTAACTTTGCAAGCAATTTCCACAAAATATGCTTCAACGGACAGTGAATAAGATGAGGAAAGAATCAATTCTGATAACAGGCTCCAGCGGTTTCATCGGCAGTTTTATCGTTGAGGAAGCCCTCCGCCGTGACATGGAGGTATGGGCCGCCGTGCGCAAAAGCAGTTCCCGCACGTTTCTCACCGACAGCCGTCTCCACTTCATCGAGTTGTCGTTGTCCGACCGCCATACCCTGGAGACCCAGTTGGCCAGCCATCAGTTTGATTATGTCGTACATGCCGCCGGTGTGACGAAATGCATCCATACCGAAGATTTCCATCGGGTGAACTATGAAGGCACCCGACATCTGGTGGAAGCCCTCATCGCCACCGGCATGCCGTTGAAAAGATTCATCTACCTCAGTTCACTGAGCGTTTATGGTCCCATCAAGGAACAGCAGCCCTATGAAGCCATCCTGGAGAGCGACACGCCCCAGCCCAACACGGCCTACGGCCGTAGCAAACTGGCCGCCGAACAATGGCTCGACAGTCTTGCGTCCCAAGGCATCCGGCTGCCGTATGTCATTCTCCGCCCCACGGGGGTCTATGGTCCCCGTGAGCGCGACTACTTCATGATGGCGAAGAGCATCCGGCAGCACATGGACTTCTCCGTGGGTTTCCAACAGCAAGACATCACCTTCATCTATGTGGACGACGTGGTGCAGGCTGTCTTCCTGGCCCTTGACCATGGAGCCACAGGCCGTAAATATTTCCTCAGCGATGGCGAGGTCTACCAGTCGCGGGCCTTCAGCGATTACCTCCACCATGAGTTGGGCGACAAATGGCTGCTGCGCATCAAGGCTCCCATCTGGTTGCTGCGCATCATCACCTTCTGCGGTGAATACTGGAGCAGGATCACTGGCCATATCACCGCGCTCAACAACGACAAATTTCATATCTTGTCACAGCGCAACTGGCGCTGCGATATCCAGCCCGCCATCGACGAGTTGGGATACCGCCCCACGGTGGGACTGGAGGAAGGCGTGCGCCGCACGGTGAAATGGTATAAAGACAACCATTGGCTATGACACTGCCTATGAAAGAATTCCTGCACGACTTGTTCACCCTTCATCAGCAGCCACGGCGGGGTCTCATGGCCTATGAATGGGCCACGTTGGCCTATCTCTTCATCACGCTGGCGGTGGCATTGCTCTTCAATACCCATTTTCCCAATTCCTCCACGATGATCTGGGGACGTATGAAAATCCTCGCCATCATCCTGGCGGTCTGGGGGACCTACCGTTTGCTGCCCTGCGGCCTGACGCTCTATGCGCGGGTGGTCGTCCATCTGTCATTATTGAGTTGGTGGTATCCAGACATCTATGAGTTCAACCGCATCCTGCCCAACCTCGACCACCTGTTCGCCTCCTGGGAACAGGCGCTTTTCGGTTGCCAACCTGCATTGCTCTTCTCCAAATATTGCAGCCATTGGGTGTTCAGCGAACTGATGTGCCTGGGCTACACCTGCTACTACCCGTTGCTGGCCATCGTGGTCATCGCCATCATGCTGACCCATAAAACGTCAGTAGAGCGCGTGGTGTTCATCATCCTGGGCACCTTTTTCATCCATTATGTGATCTTCCTCCTGCTGCCTGTCGCCGGACCGCAATTTTATTATCCTGCCGTAGGCATGGACGACATCGCCCAAGGGGTGTTCCCCAACCTCCACCACTATTTCAACCATCACCGCGAACTGATGACCTGTCCCGGATATGCCGATGGTGTGTTCTACGACATGGTGCAGTCGGCACACGATGCCGGCGAACGGCCCATCGCCGCCTTCCCAAGCAGTCATGTGAGCGTCTGCGTGGTGTTGATGATCATCCCGTGGCGCTACCGCCTGAAGGGACTATTCTGGGTCTTGCTTCCCTTTGCCATCCTCCTATTCCTCTCCACCGTCTACATCTGTGCCCATTATGCCATCGACGCGCTGGCCGGCATCGTCAGCGGCACGCTTTGCTACCTCCTTTTGGCCGTAAGCAGCAGCAGGCTGGAGCACGCCCATGGTTCAGGAAAGACCTCAAAAGGCAAAAAAGCCAAGAAACGCAAATAAATACCTACATCCACCGCATCATCCACATTTTTGCATTATCTTTGCGGTGTAATCAGTGAAACTGGAAATGAAAAAACTATATATTGAAACATACGGATGCCAGATGAATGTCGCCGACAGCGAGGTGGTGGCTTCCGTGATGCAGATGGCGGGGTATGAGCCAACCGACCAACTGGCCGATGCCGATGCCGTATTTCTCAACACGTGTTCGGTGAGAGAGAACGCAGAAAACAAGATCTACCGCCGCCTGGATGCCTTATATGCGGAAAACAAGAAAGGCACCCGGCGCATCCTGGGCGTACTGGGCTGTATGGCCGAACGGGTGAGAGATGACCTCATCGCCCATCACCACGCCGACCTGGTGGCCGGACCCGACGCCTACCTCCATCTGCCAGAACTCATCGCCCAGGCCGAACTGGGACTGAAAGCCATCAACATCGATTTGTCTACCACAGAGACCTACCGCGACATCGTGCCCCGGCGCATCGGCGGCAACCGCATCGGCGGCTTTGTCTCCATCATGCGCGGTTGCAATAATTTCTGCCACTACTGCATCGTGCCCTATACCCGTGGCAGGGAGCGCTCCCGCGATGTGGAGAGCATCCTGCGCGAGGTGGCCGACCTGCAACAGCGGGGGTTCAAAGAGGTGACCCTGCTCGGACAAAACGTCAACTCCTATCATTTCACCTCACAGGGCAAGGACATCCACTTCCCCCTCCTTCTGAGGATGGTGGCCGAGTCGGTGCCCGATATGAGGATACGGTTCACCACGTCGCACCCCAAAGACATGAGCGACGAGACCCTGCATGTCATCGCTGACGTGCCCAATGTGTGCCGGCATATCCACCTGCCCGTGCAGAGTGGCAGCGACCGCATCCTCCAACTGATGAACCGCAAATACACCCGTGAGTGGTATCTGGGAAGGGTGGAAGCCATCCGGCGCATCATCCCCGACTGCGGACTCTCCACCGACATCTTCGTGGGATACCACAGCGAGACGATAGAAGACCACGAACAGTCGCTCTCACTCATGCGTGAGGTGGGCTATGACTCCGCCTTCATGTTCAAATACAGCGAGCGCCCCGGCACTTACGCCTCGAAGCACCTGCCCGATGACGTGCCGGAGGAAGAAAAGATCCGCCGCCTCAACCAACTCATCCAACTGCAGACGGAACTGTCGGCAGCCGCCAACCGCCGCGATGAGGGAAAGACCTTCGATGTGCTCGTAGAGAGTTACAGCAAGCGGTCAAGACAACAGCTCATGGGCCGCAACGAACAAAACAAGGCGGTGGTCTTCGACCGTGGCAACCACCACATCGGCGAGACCGTCAAAGTGCGCATCACCGGTTCCTCAAGCGCCACCCTCTTAGGCGAATGTATCGACGACTGATTCCACGGACTCCGCTCCGGCATCCCATATCAACCATAAGGAAGCAACAGGTCAACAAAAAATGAAAGAATTTCTCGACGTACTCAAGCGGTTTCTCCCGCCCTACAAGAAATATCTCTACTTGTCGGTATTGTTTAATATCCTCTCCGTGATATTGAACATCTTCTCCTTTGCTGCCCTCATCCCGATCCTGCAGATCATCTTCAAGACCAGCGACGCAGAGACAGCCACCTCACTGATGGCCTGGGACTGGGGCAACGCCCAACAAGTGCTGATGAACAACATGAACTATTATGTCAACGACATGCTCTCCCAGATAGGCCCCACCACCACCTTGCTGGTCATCGGTATCTTCCTTGCCCTGATGACCATGCTCAAGACCGGAGCCTATTTTCTCTCCTCAGCCACGATTATCCCCATCCGTACGGGTGTGGTGCGTGACATCCGCAACCAACTCTACCATAAGATCACCTCACAGTCGCTCGGCTTTTTCTCCGAAGAGCGCAAAGGCGACATCATCGCCCGCATGAGCGGCGACGTGCAAGAGATTGAGAGTTCCATCATGTCGAGCCTTGAGAATATCTTCAAGAACCCGATCCTCATCATCGGCTATTTCGCCGTGCTGCTCTTCATCTCCTGGCAACTGACCCTCTTCACCCTTGTCATTGTCCCGCTCATGGGATGGTTCATGGGTTATGTGGGGCGCCGTCTGAAGAAGCAGAGCATCAAGGCACAGTCTCTCTGGAGCGACACCATGAGTCAGGTGGAGGAGACCCTCGGCGGACTGCGCATCATCAAAGCCTTCTGTGCGGAAGGTAAGATGAACAACCGGTTTGACAACATCAACACCGCCTACCGCAATGACATCATGCGGGTGAATATCCGCCAGTCGATGGCCCACCCGATGAGTGAGTTTCTCGGCACGGTGCTCATCGTCACCGTCCTGTGGTTTGGCGGCACGCTCGTACTCAACTACGGCACGCTCTCCGGCCCCGTCTTCATCTATTACCTCGTGATGCTCTACAGCATCATCAACCCGCTGAAGGATTTCTCCAAAGCCGGCTACAACATCCCCAAGGGCCTGGCATCCATGGAGCGTGTCGACAAGATCCTGAAGGCAGAGGTCGACATCAAGGAACCGGCAAATCCCCGTCATATCAACGGATTCAACGACAGCATCGAGTTCCGTCATGTGTCTTTCAAATACGGCCAGCAATGGGTGCTCCGCGACATCTGCCTCACCATCCGCAAGGGACAGACCATCGCCCTTGTCGGACAGAGCGGCAGCGGCAAGTCCACCCTTGTCGACCTGATACCGCGCTACTACGACGTGCAGGAGGGACAGGTGCTCATCGACGGCATCGATGTGCGGGAACTGGGCATCCATGACCTGCGGTCGCTCATCGGCAATGTCAACCAGGAGTCGATCCTCTTCAACGACACGTTCTTCAACAACATCTCCTTCGGCGTGCCCAACGCCACGCAAGAGGAGGTGGAAGCCGCCGCCAAGATCGCCAATGCCCATGAGTTCATCAAAGAGTCGGAAAACGGTTACCAGACCTATGTGGGCGACCGTGGCGGCCGCCTCTCCGGCGGACAGCGGCAACGGGTGAGCATCGCCCGCGCCATCCTGAAAAACCCGCCCATCCTCATCCTCGACGAGGCTACCTCTGCCCTCGACACCGAGAGCGAGCGCCTGGTGCAGGATGCCCTGGAACGGCTGATGAAGACCCGCACCACCGTGGCCATCGCCCACCGTCTCTCCACCATCCGCAACGCCGACGAGATCTGCGTCATCCATGACGGACGCATCGTGGAACAAGGTACTCACGACGCGCTCATCGCCCTCGACGGCTATTACAAGAAACTTCACGACATGCAGTCATCATGAAAATCATCTACCCCATCGTCTACGGACTGTTCTATCTCCTGTCAATACTGCCCTTCCGCGTGCTGTATTGTATCTCCGACTTCTTTTACCTGTTGGTCTACCGCCTCATCGGCTACCGGAAAAAAGTGGTCAGAAACAATCTCACCTCCTCGTTTCCGGAGAAGAGCCTTGACGAGATCAAGTACATCGAACGTGGGTTCTACCATTTTCTCTGCGACTATTTCCTCGAGACGGTCAAACTGATGTCCATCACTCCGAAAACGCTGCACAAGCACATGGAGTTTCAGCATCTCGATGTGGTGGAGCAATGCTTTGCGGAAGGACAGTGCTGCTCTGGAATCCTTGGACACTACTGCAACTGGGAATACCTTTCCACCACCCCCTTGGCATTCAAGCGTTTCCCCGATGCCATCGTAGGACTGATCTACCACCCCCTGATCAATGACATGTTCGACCAGTTGTTTCTCGCCATGCGCGAACACTCTGGCGGTGTCTGCATCAAGAAAAAAGACGTACTCCGCCAGTTGCTGACCTACAAGAAGGAGAAAAAGAACTATATCTTCGGCTATATCTCTGACCAGACCCCCAAATGGAACAACATCCACCTGTGGTTGCCTTTTCTTAATCACGACACGCCAGTTTTCACCAATGGAGAGAAAATCATGCGCAAGATGAACAATGCCGTGTTCTATGTCGACATGCAAAGGCCACGAAGGGGATACTATGTCGTTGATTTCCAACTCATCACCCGCCAGCCGGCGCAGATGGAAGAGTTTGCCATCACCCGCCGCTTTTTTGAGATGCTGGAGGCCTCCATCCGCCGCGATCCCCGCTATTATCTCTGGAGCCATAACCGCTGGAAGCGCACCCACGAGGAGTTTGACCGCCAATACAAGGTGGAAAACGGCAGGGTCATCCAAAGAGAGCAGGAAGAATCAGAAAACCAATAACCCAAAAAGATACAGATATGAAAATCATCAACCTCAGCGACCAAAACACCATCGTCAACCAATACATGGCGGAAATCCGTGACAAAGACTATCAGAAAAGCCGTTTGCTCTTCCGCAACAACATCATGCGCATCGGTGAGATGATGGCATACGAGGTATCCAAAACCTTCCACTATGAGAATCGCGACGTGGCTACCCCTCTGGGCACCGCCAAGGTCAATCTTCCCACCGACAAACTCGTGCTCGCCACGATCTTTCGTGCCGGCCTCCCCTTCCATACCGGATTCCTGAATATTTTCGACCATGCCGGCAACGCTTTCGTGAGCGCCTACCGTGAGTATATCGATGAGGAGCACCATGAGGTGGGCATCCATGTGGAGTACCTGGCCACACCCAGCATCGAAAAGAAAACCCTCATCATAGCTGATCCCATGCTCGCCACCGGCGGCAGTATGGAATTAGGCTACCAGGCCTTCCTCTCCAAAGGAACACCCCGGCAGATCCATGTCTGTTGTGTGATTGCCACCCCAGAGGGCATAGAACATATCAAGAAGACATTCCCCGACGACAAGACCACCATCTGGTGTGCAGCCATCGACCCGGGCATGAACGAGCACAAATATATCGTTCCCGGCTTCGGCGATGCCGGCGACCTCTGTTTTGGCGACAAGCTGTAAATGCAGCAGAATTATACCGGATGACGGCAACGGGTCAGTTGCCGTCAGGTTTTTTCACATCCATGACCTTGGCGTCATACCACACGAAGGCGTTGGGGTCATCGGGAGTGGACGGGTTGAAGTCTTGCCAGTCGGAGCGCAGTGAGGCGACCAATGGCAGCCCTAACTGCTTCATGCCCATGACCACCATCTTCGCCACCTCATAGGCCCCATAGGGATTGAAGTGGGTGTTGTCGGCCAATGCCTTGTCCTGGTCAGGATAGGTATGAGCGGGATAATGCACCAGTGCCTTCTTGCTGTCCTCAAATCCCAACGTCTCGAAAAAGGTGCGGGTCATCTCGTTGAGGTCAATCACGGGCACCTGCTCTCTCTTCGCCACCGACCACATAGCGGCGGGGAAGTCGCCATGCGTATCCTTGATATGGCGGTTGTCGTCCTGCCAGAACCGGCGCTGCGTGGGCGTGCAGAAGATGATATGCCCCCCAGCCTGCCTGACCTTATCGATAAATATTTTCAGGTTATACACATAATGATACCAAGCCCCGTCACCCGGGCGCTTCTCCTTCTCATCATTATGTCCGAACTCACAGACCACATAATCACCTGGGCGCATCATGGTGAGGATTTTCTCCAGACGGTTGCCGGCGAGGAAGGTGCGCGCGGTGAGCCCGCTCTCCGCATGGTTGGAGATAGCCACAGAGGTGTCGAACCACCGGGGAATCATCTGTCCCCAACTGGCCCAAGGCTCGCTATTCTGGTCCACGACCGTGGAATTGCCACAAAGGAAGATGGTCGTGGCCGTCGTGTCAGGCTCGATGGTGATGCGGCTCACGGCAGGAGCGGCACCATTGATCTCTATCGTGAGGCTGTCGTCCCAGTTGAGATACCCTTTCTCACGGTCTTTCAACCTGACGGTCTCTTGATGCTCCCCTTTGTCGTTGACCACCGTATAGCGTGGCGACCGTTTATTGACCACGAAAGAGCAGTCCACCTGCTCCCGGCGCTTGGTGACCACACGCTCCAGCATCAGCCGTCGCGACTCAGCCCGCACCACGGTCTCCGCCTTTCGTTTCTTGCTGCCGATGGTCACCGTCACTTTATAGTTACCGTCGGGCACTTTTACGGAGAAATATTGCGGTGAGGTGATGTCTACCGCAAAAGAGCCTGTCTGTGCCTGTGAGAGAAGGCCCAGCAGACAAGTCATGATCGTAAGAACAATCTTCTTCATAGCCATCATCAGTCAAGGTGAAAAACTTCCTCTATCGGGATACTCACAGGCGAGTTGTCCGGGTTGACCTCCATGATATCGGCCATCATATCCCACCACTTCTGTGTGATCGGGTCGACATCAGTCGTATCCTGGCTGTTGGTATCACTTGCACACTCCTGGTAACCGAATAAGATATTGGTGTCTTTGTCCCAATAGATGCTGTAGTTGCACACGCCAGCATCCTTGATCATCTTCACCAGTTCGGGCCAGATAGCGGCATGGCGTCTGGCATACTCCTTCTCAAATCCTGGTTTGAGAAACATTTTAAATGCAAATCTTTTCATATAAAATTAAGGTGATTGGGCTTTATGCCCATCATTTATTATCCATAAAATAAGGTGATTGGGCAAAGATAGAAACAATAAATGAGAAAAGCAAATGATTTGTTTTTTTATTATTCGATTTTGTCAGCAGCCCGTGATTCATTTTTCATCTTTCATTTTAATTTTTCATCTTTCCATCTTTTCATTTTTAGCATCAAGTACCTCTTCCCGTTGATTCTTAGATAAAAGAATAAAATAAAAAAGGATGAAAAAGAAGATATTAAAATTTGAAAAAGTGCCAAGGCACTCACAAAAAGGATGAAAAAGGCTTGGACGCATGAGCGTTCCCAAACATTCTTTGCGGTTTTCCATTTTCATCTTTCCATCTTTTCATTTCAATTTTTCATCTTTCATTTTTCATCTTTTTACGTCATTTCCAGCCGGAGGCTGAGCCTTACTCAGCACGCTTTGCGTGCTTGATACAGAAGTCGGCTACGCCGAGAAATCTATCAAAAATGTTTTTCAAAATTATATAAAATTCAGCCCTGGCTGCAGTTTAAACTTGGAATCAAGTACCTGTTCCCGTTGATTCTTGGATAAAAGAATAAAATAAAAAAGGATGAAAAAGAAGATATTAAAATTTGAAAAAGTGCCAAGGCACTCACAAAAAGGATGAAAAAGGTTTGGACGGGACACATTGCCTCCCCTTGATTCTCAGCCAAAAAGTTTTTCCTCCTTTTTGTGAAACGCTTGCGTTTTTTTCTGGTTTTTGTCAACGCCAAGAATGTCATTTGTATAATTTTTTCTTCCTTTTTTATTTTATTGATATTCGCTTGAGCGACATCCCCGTGCGCGCAGGTAGGGAGCGGTTACAATGATTTTATATAATTTTGAATTGAATTTTTATATCATTTCCAGCCGAAGGCTGATTATTACCCAGCACGCTGTGCGTGCTTGATACAGAAGTCAACGCTATAGGTTTTTGCCATATCAGACATAAAAAATGACAAAAAGTTGCAGATAAGGGATGAAAACCTTAAATTTGCAAGCAATCAACGGATGATCATCTACCCTTTTGATCATTTACCCTTTATTATTTGATATTTATGCAAAACATCCTGTTTGTTCCATATTGTTGAAACCTAAACATTTAAAACTAATCACTACATGATGAAACCTATCACATTTTTACTCGCCTTGCTGTTGTCGGTGACCAGTGCGTCAGCGCAGCAAGTGAACAGCCAAGATGTGCTGTCGACAGCACAGAAAGTCAACACCTACTTCATGAACAAATACGCAGACCCGACCATCCCCACCAACGTAAACCGGATCCGCCCCAGCAACCTCTGGACCCGTGCCGTGTATTACGAGGGACTGATGGCGCTATATGAGATATCTCCCCAACAGTCGTATATCGACTACACCGACCGCTGGGCCAACTTCCACCAATGGACCCCCCGCAACGGCATCAAGACAACCGACGCCGACGACCAGTGCTGTGAGCAGACCTACCTTGACCGTTACGCCATGACCGGTGATGACCGCATGATCACCCATGTGAAGGAGAATCTGGAACTCCAGATGAACAGCGGCAAGATCGGTTACTGGACCTGGATCGACGCCATCCAGATGGCCATGCCTGTGTACAGCAAGATGTATCGTCTGACGAAGGACCGCCGCTATATCGACCATGCCATGAAGATGTATACCTGGAGCCGTGACACCTGTGGTGGCGGCCTTTTCAATACCGCGGAAGGGTTGTGGTGGCGCGATGCCGACTACGTGCCGCCCTACAAGGAGAGCGACGGCCAGAACTGTTACTGGAGCCGTGGCAGCGGTTGGGTATATGCCGCCTTGGTGAAAGTGATGTCCGACATCGGGAAGAAAGACAAATACTACAAACAACTCAAGCGTGACTTCATCCTGATGAGCGAGGCATTGCTGAAATGTCAGCGCGAGGATGGCCTCTGGAACCCCTCCCTCGTCTCCCCCGTCACCTATGGCGGCAAGGAGTTGACGGGCACCGCCCTCTTCCTCTATGGCATGAGTTGGGGTATCAACAACAAGATTCTGAAAGCCAAGAAATACAAGGGAGCCTGCGACCGTGCGTGGGCAGCGCTGGTGCGCGACTGCGTGCATCCCGACGGCTTCCTCGGTTATGTGCAAGGTACCGGCAAGGATCCGTCGGCCGGCCAGCCAGTCACCTATACCAAGGTGCCCGATTTCGAGGATTACGGCACCGGCTGTTTCCTCTTGGGAGCCGCAGAATACTACAAACTCATCCGGTAATTTTGTGCTTTTGTACGGACATGCATAAAGCAAGTCCCTACGTTTGTAACAGGCCTTTTGGCGTGGTTTCCATTTTTGTTCAGATATACATGACGGAGGGTGTGCCTCATTCAGAGTGCACACCCTCCTTTGTTGTTCAGGTATATAATTGAAAAATGATGATATTGGTCTTTTTAGAACTTGCAGCGGAGACCAGCCAGCAAGATACCCTGCTCACCTGCACCGAATTCAACGAAGCCACGGAATTTCTCAACGCCAACCTCTACACCGAGCAACGATGCCTGGAAATTGAAACGTACGCCATTGTCGCTATGTACTTCTCTATTCTCGCCATTCACTTCCTGCTTTTCCTTTTCAGTGTAATACGTAGCACCGACGGCCAACTTCGAGTACATGCCGAAATTCTTACCACGGAGCCAGTCAAACTTAGCAGCCGGCATCAAGGTGAAGTAATATTTATGAGCATAACCGACCTTTTCTTTGGTGATGCTTGAGCCATCGCTACGCTGGAAGTTGCAGTACATGTCGCTTGAGGTTCCGTTGAAGGCAGCAATGGCACCGAGGCTGACCACCTTATTCATATGGTGGAAATATTCCGCGGAGAGGGCAGGAATGTCTTTCTCATTCTCGTAAGTAGTGGTGCCGACGTATAGTCCGCCAGTCATCATACCTGTAATCAAAGCCTCTCCCATTACAGAGAATATGCTGGAGAAAGCATTGATAATCTGACTGTTCGAACCAGCGCCGACGGAGACAGCGATTTCGTCTTTTGTGTTGTAACCATCTTTACTCTGTGCATTCACGCTTGTGCCGCAGAAAAGGATGGCGGCGATCATCCATAATTTCATTGTTTTCATAATCAGTAATATTTTTATTGTTTATCTGTTTTTGTTTTTTTCCGTGGAAAATCGTTTCCGACCCCCTTGGTTTGTTTGACGGGTGCAAAGTTATAGCTGTTTGACAGCGCACCAAAGTTTTTTTCTGAAAACATGATGCAAAAGTTCGGACAACGCATTTTTTTTCGGACAAAAACAGAAAAAATGGATAAAAATTGTCTGATTACAACCGATTTATTTGGCATTGATCTCTTGGAGCAGGCGGTCAGCATGTCCCCACTTGTCCATCATGAAGAGCACATAACGGATATCCACCCCGATGCAGCGTGCCAGTTGCTTGTCAAAGAAGATGTCGCTGGAGAGGCTGTCCCAGTTGCCGTCGAAGGCAAGGCCGATCAGTTCACCTTTTCCATTAAACATCGGCGAACCGCTGTTGCCGCCGGTGATATCGTTGTTGGTGAGGAAGCAGAGTTGCATCTTGCCCGTGGTCTTGTCGGTATAAGGTCCGAAGTCCTTGGCAGAGAGGAGTTCCTTCATGATAGGCTCAGCCTCATATTCAAACACCTGGTCCGCTCTGTTCATTTTCTCCACGATGCTCTCCGCCGTGGTATAGTAGCCCGATGGTGAACCGTTGAGCAGATACTCACCCACCTGTCCGAAACTCAGACGCATGGTGAAGTTGGCATCGCTATAGTGTGGCAGGTCTTGCTCCATCCTCACCACCGCGTCGCAGAGATAGCGCTCCTGCGTCTGTATCTCATCGGCATTGTCGATCATCTTATCCCTGAGGTCATACATGATCTCCATGATGTCGTTGCCGAAGGTCACGCCCGGATCCTTCTGGAAGTTCTTCTTGTTGAGATAGATTTTCTTCCCTGTTTTCATCAGTTGCGACTTTTTGTAGAGCTGGTTGACGTAGGCCGTATAATTGTTGCCGAATTTCTTCTTGATTGTCGCATAGAATTTCGGCAGATACTTGGCGTCCACATGCTCCGCATAGTTTTTGAGCATGGCTGCGAGCACCTCTTTGTCGAGCGCCTCATCCCACTCATCACTGTTGTCAGCAAACTCCACGTATTGTTTTTTGGGTTTCTCCTGCGGTCCCTTCACCTCCATGCCACCATTCATTGCACGTGCGCGCGTGAAGATCTCGCTGTTGCGGAAGAACGACTCGATCAGGTAATAGAAGGTATAATAAGGTTCGAAGTTTTTGGCATAGAGGTTTTTCATCTTGTCGAAATCGAGTTTTCCCTTCAGATACCCCGTTTTGTCCTGCCATTGCCGGATCTGCTGTTCGAAAGCCGCTTTCTGGTTGATGATACCGATGGAGTCTATACATTTGTTCATGCCGATGGAGTTTTTCCAATAGTTGGAGCTCGACGCATACTTGCTGTCATATTTGATGCGCACGGCTTCAGAAGCCCTCATGTGCTTGAGCATGATCTCCTGTTTCACGCCACGAGCCTGCGCCCTTACGGCATTCTCCGCATCTCTCATCTGCTTGATGCCAAAAGAGGAAAGGTAGCGCTCCGTGCTGCCCGGATATCCCATGGTCATGGCATAGTCGCCATCCTTATATCCCTGCATCGACACCTGTGCCCATCTTTTGGGATGATAGGGCACGTTGTCTTCGCTGTATGCCGCCGGCCCATTGGTTTTCGGATCAGCATAGATGCGGAAGACGGAGAAGTCACAGGTCTGTCGCGGCCACATCCAGTTGTCGGTCTCGCCGCCAAACTTACCCATCGACTTCGGGATGGTGAAGACCAGTCGCAGGTCTCTGAAGTCCTGATAGGTGGTGGCATAATACTTGTTGCCCTCATAGAACGGGTCGATGCTCACGTGCAGCGTCTTGTCGTCGCGTTTCACCGAGTCGGTCATGACATGCGTCAGCGAGTCGATGAGCAGTTCACGCTGGATGTTGTTCATCTTCTCCAATCCCAAAGCGACAAGCCGGTCGGTGATGTCTTTCTGGTCGATCATGAAACTGACAAACATATCCTCGTTGGGCAGTTCTTCCTCGTAGGTCTTGGCATAGAACCCGTTGAGCATATAGTCATGCTCCACCGTGGAATGGCTGCGTATCGCCTCAAATCCACAGTGATGGTTGGTGAACACCAGTCCGTTGGGTGATACGACGACGCCCGAGCAGTATCCGCTGAAGTTGACGACAGCATTTTTCAAGGCATCTTCTCCGTAATAGAGATCATTGTAGGACATCTGGAATCCCTCATTCTGCATGATCTCAAACACCTGCGGCGGCAGATTGTAGATGGTCCACATCCCCTCGTCGGCCTTTGTCTGGAGCGTCAGGGCGATGAAGGAGCAAAACAATAAAAATTTTCTCATGATGATTATTCTTTTGATGATAAATTATTTTTTACGGAAATACTTGCCCACATAGGGTAATCCCGACAAGGGGAAATCCTTTTTCACGGTATAGGCAAGATAGACGGCCACCAGGAGCGAGTTGACCATCAGCGCCCCCCACAGCGGCAGAGATGCCGACGCATAGTGGATGCCGACGCACAACAAGGCCGTCAGTACGACATAGGCCATGATCTCCCGCAAGGGATAGTCCACGGGATAGTATTTTTGTCCCACGAAATACGAGATGAGCATCGACACGGTGTAGGCAGCCAGTCCCGCATAGGCACAAGCCATATAGCTGTAACGCGGTATGAGCAGGATATTGACCACCAGCAGCACGACAGCCCCGATGCCGGAGAAATAGGCTCCCCAGATGGTGCGGTCGGTGAGTTTATACCAGAAAGAGAGGTTGAAGAACACGCCAAACATGATCTCCGCCGCCATGACGATGGGCACCACCCTCAGTCCCTCCCAATAGGTGCTGCCGATCAGGAGTTTGAACACGTCGAGATAAGCCATCACCACGATATATGCCATCAGGGTGAAGATCAGGTAATACTTCATCGATTGCGCATAGGTCTGCTTGCTGTCTTTCTCCTTCACTTTGCTGAAGACAAAAGGCTCATAAGCGAAGCGGAAGGCCTGTGTGATCATCACCATGATCATGGCGATCTTGATACATCCGCCATAGATGGCCAGCTGGCTCCGCATCTCCTCTGTCGGTCCGGGATACACCTCCGGAAAGAGGATCTGCGAGAGACATTGGTTGAGCTGTCCGGCCAGTCCCATGACCAGGATGGGCCATGCATAGCGCAGCATCCGGCGGCACAGCGGCCAGTCGAATCCGAAACGGATCCCCCGCAGTTCTTTCAGCAGCAGGAGCACGTTGATCGCCGAACAGAAGAGGTTGATATAGAACACCCATGCCACATCGTAGTGGAAGTTCTCCCCGTAGATGTTGAACGGATTGAGGTTCAGCCATGGGAGGACGATAAAGTAAAGGATGTTGAGCAGGATATTCAGTCCGATGTTGGCGATTTTGAGCGAAGCAAATTTCACCGGTTTGTGCACACACCTCAGATAAGCGAAAGGAATGGCGATAAAAGCATCCAGCGCCACGGTGACATACATCACCGCGATATACTCCGGATGGTCGGCATAGCCCATCAGCGCTGCGATCGGCTGGCAGCAGAGCAACACCACCACACAAGATACCAGTGCCACCGTCCCTACCATGCGCAAGACGGTGGAATACACTTTCTCCTTATCCTCACCCTCCTTATTCATAAATCTGAAGAAGGTAGTCTCCATACCGAAGGTGAGGATGATGATGAGCAGGGCTACATAAGCGTAAACATTCGTGATAATGCCATATTCGCCACTTTGAGAGGCGAACTTATTGGTCTGAATGGGCACGAGCAGGTAGTTGATAAACCGCGCCACGATGCTGCTAAGCCCATAAATGGCCGTGTCCTTGGCAAGAGATTTCAAATTGGCCATAGCTGTAAATTCATCTTTTAATTGTCGTCTGCAGATCAGGAACGACTGCAGATCAGAAACGATTTGCAAAATTAAAACAAATATTTGTGACAGCAAAATATTTGTCATGTATTGACCAAATACGATGTTTTTCCTAAAAAGCCATGGTCCTTGCCTTAAACGTCGAAACACATATACCCAAACGTCGAAGGTGTTTTGGAAACAGCCCCCGATTCACCCTACCTTTGCAATGTCAAAAGACAAAAACAACATCTGAATAAGAAAAATCAATAATTAACAACTAAAACGCAAAGAATATGAAAAAGATGATGATCGCCCTCGTGGCAATGGTAATGATGACAATGAGTGTGAACGCCCAGAGCGACAACAACCATTCGGTATCATTCGACCGGATAAGCAGTTTTCTGGAGTTGAGGATAGACCAGGTAGAGCCCGTGAAGACCGCGATGGCACAGTTCACCAGTTCGATGGAGGCACTCTATCAGTTGGAGGACGCTTCGAAAGGTGCTGAGGCATGGGAGAAGATTCAGGCCCGCCACAAGTCGACGATGCAAAAGGTGCTCGACGAGAAACAGTATCATAAATATGTGTCGATGCTCGAGCTGACCGCCAAGAACCATGCAGCGCGCATCATGGACCGGCAGACAGCCAGCAAATAAAACGTTATCGAGGCATCACAGAAGCATGACTCATCTCTTCCGCTATATCTCCGCGGAAGAGATTTCTTTATCTCAGAATTTTTGTATAAATTTGCGGCGATGAGCAAGAAATGGAGTAAGATACAGGGAAAAGACGTGTGGCTGTTTGTGGCGCAATTGCTGTTGCTGTCGCTGATCGTGTTGTCGCCAGGACTGATCAGTTACATGACGAGCAACGATGCAGCTGTGGTATGGGACTCCCTTGGAATCTCTGCCTATTGGCTGGCCCCAGCCCTTTTCATCTATCTGATCAATTTCTATCTTTTGGTGCCGTTGCTGTGGTTCCGGCGCCGCTTCTGGCAATTCGGCCTTGCCAACTTACTGCTCATCCTTGTATGCAACTCCCATGTATTGCAAAATATCACCAACCTGCCCGACATGTATCGAGCCGGATATTCCTCCTTCCTGATTATTTCGCTGTTGGTGAATCTGATGGCCATCGGCATCGCCCTGAACATCCGTTATATGATGCGTCAGAGCGAAAAGAAGCAGCGTGAGATAGAGGCCGAACTCGCATGGCTCAAGAACCAGATCAACCCGCATTTCCTCTTCAATACGCTCAACAACATCTCCAGCCTCGCACAGATCGACGGCGACGAGACGCAGGAGGCCATCATGCAGTTGAGCGACCTGCTGCGCTATGCGATGTATGAGACCAACAAGCCGAAAGTGCCGTTGGAGGGAGAGGTGGAGTTTATGCGCAACTACATCGAACTGATGAAGCTGCGCTGCAATGAGATGACCGAGGTCCGCTCCACGTTTGACGTGCATCATCCGAACATCGAGATTGCGCCGCTGCTCTTTATCTCTCTCATCGAGAATGCCTTCAAGCACGGCATGGACAGCAATGCCCCAGCCCTCATCGATATCCGTCTGGAGCAGACAGAAGACGCCCTTGTCTTCACCTGCGACAACACCAACAACCCCAAGCCCACCAAAGACCGCAGCGGTTCCGGCATCGGACTGGAGAACACCCGTCGCCGTCTGGATCTCCTCTATCACGGGCGCTACCGATGGGAGCAGACGTTGGAGGACAACATCTACCACGTCTGCATCACCCTCCAGACGAGTTAGGCCCATCATAGCGTTGCCCGTCATTGCAGCCTTCCGCTGAGCGCGCCGAGAAAACACCTGTAAACCGAAAAACAAGAAACCATGTCCCTCACCTGTATCATCGTTGATGACGAGCCATTGGCCGTCCGTCTTTTGGTCTCCTATGTCGAGAAGACCCCCGGCCTGGAATTACTCGCCTCGTTTACAGACTCCATCAAGGCCATCAACGCCATCAAGGCCCAGAAGCCCGACCTGTTGTTTCTTGATATCCAGATGCCCAACATCGACGGGATGGAACTCGCCCATAGTCTGCCCGAAGAGACCCGTGTCATCTTCACCACCGCCTTCAAGGAGTATGCCTTTGAGAGTTATGAGGTGAACGCCCTTGACTTCCTGCTGAAGCCAGTCCGTTACAACAAGTTTCTCTCCGCAGTCGAGAAAGCCAGTAAGCAGCTGCAGCCGTCATCTCCCGCCCCGCAGCCACAGCAGCCCAGCACCCTCTTCATCCGTGTGGACAACGAGTGGAGAAACGTGGCCGTCGACCAGATCATCTATGTCAACGGCATGAAGGACTATGTGTTGTTTTATCTCGACAACGAGTCCAAGCCGCTCATCACCCATCTGACGATGAAAGCCGTAGAGGACATGTTGCCCAAGGACCGTTTTCTGCGCATCCATCGGTCCTACATCATCGCTGTAGACAAGATCCAGAAAGTAGATCGCAACGACTGCGTATACATCGGCAAGGAGATCATCCACATCCCCGATGGCTACCTGCAGACCTTCCGGCAGTTTCTGGAAACCCGCATCATCAAACAGAAGACCTCAGGATAGGAAGGAACTTAAAAATAAGAAATATTATGAAACTTGTAGAAGGTGTTTACGAATCACTCATTAATACAGCTATTAGTGAGAAATTGCAGCGTGACTTTCCTGAAAGCAACTATCACGTTGAGAAAGAGCCAATAGACAGTGCGGAATCTCATACAATGTTGGCACACTATCTGGCAGAAATCGTATCTACTGTTCTCAAAGAATACTTTCGTGACAGAAAAGAGGCTGTAACGATTAGCAAACAGGTGGAATGTGTGAATAAAATACTTCACTACATTGAGAACGAATGGCAGGTGACAGCACTTGAAGATGACATGCTCACCAAAGAAGATGAGACGAACTTCCTGAGAGCCATATATAGCAAAACAGGATACACCGAAGAACAAATCAAGCACAAAGCTCAAATACATCCCGAATCAGGTTACAGGGTGAGTAACCTGTTTACTGGAGCCAATGGCCTTTCCATCGATGAGGAGATCAAAAAGGATATTCAGACAGCAGACAGTATAGACCTCGTTGTTTCATTTATCAAGTTCACTGGTCTTAGACTTCTGTTTGACGAACTGAAGAAGTTTGTCACCAAAAAAGGAACAAAACTGCGCATCCTCACGACCACTTATATGGGAGCGACAGACGTTAAGGCGGTGAAAATGCTGATGGACTTAAAGGAATTGGGTGATGTAAAGATAAAAGCTTCGTTTAATACGAATGACGAACGGCTGCATGCGAAGGCTTATATCTTCAAACGTGAGAACGGTTTTGACACAGCTTACATTGGTTCATCGAATATTTCACGTTCAGCACTGACAAAGGGCCTGGAATGGAATTTGAGAGTGACCAATGTTGAGAATTCACACATTATTCGTTCTACACAAGCTACGTTTGATTCGTATTGGAGCAGTGCTGTTTTTGAACCCATAGAAACTGATGATGATCTCAAGCGGTTTGCCCAATCTATTGATGAGATTCGCAATAAAGCATCCAACATTGACAATCAAGAAATCATATCCAGATTTGTGCGAAAGACCCATCAAGTAAAGGTTCTTGAAAAGCTGCAATACGAACGAGAGAAACGTGACAATTACAAAAATCTGATTATTGCTGCTACAGGTACAGGAAAGACGGCCATATCTGCTTTTGACTATAAAGACTTCAACCATATGTTCAAAAAAGAAAATGGTCGTGAGGCCCGTTTGCTATTTATCGTTCATCGTGAAAAAATTCTAAAACAAGCACGCAGCACATACCGTTCGGTGATGGTGGACAGTAATTTTGGTGAAATTTGGACTGGTAATATCAAGCCCTCATACAGCAGCAACCTTGATCATCTGTTTATTACGATTCAAACACTGAACAACCACATAGAAGAACTTAGCGGTTTTGGTGCTGATTACTATGACTATATCGTGCTCGATGAGGTACACCACAGCCAAGCTGACTCTTATAGAAAACTGTTTAGTGTATTTTGCCCAAAGATACTTATCGGCCTGACAGCTACACCAGAACGTATGGACGGGAAAGCTATCACACCTGATTTTAACGATAGATTCTCTGCAGAGATTCGGCTGCAAGAAGCACTTAACCAGCAGTTGCTTTCTCCGTTTGCATATTTCTGCGTTACGGATGACACTGTCAATCTGAGCAGGTTAGCATGTAGTGCTGACGGCAAATATGACGTCAAACAGCTTGAAGAAAAATATGTTGGAAACATGGAGCGCTTCGGCAAAATACTGGGTGCTATCAACCGTTATCTTACCGACCCACATGACTGTAAAGCAGTGTGTTTCTGCTGCTCAATTGCCCATGCCGAATGGATGGCATTGATGTTTAATAGTCATGGCTATAAGGCTGCTTCTGTGACGTCAAAAAACAGAAACGAGTTAGATGACTACTCAGAAAATCTTGCTCAAGGAAAGATTAATTATCTATGTGTAGCGGATATTCTTAATGAAGGTATTGACATACCTGAGATTGATACCGTTCTCTTCTTGCGTCCAACAGAATCGCTCACAATCTTCCTTCAGCAATTGGGACGTGGACTTCGTCTTGCTGACGGAAAAACCGAATTGACGGTGCTTGACTTCGTGGCACAAGCAAGCAACAAGTACAATTACGAGAGTCGCTTTCGAGCTTTGGTCGGTCCATCGAATACCACTATCCGACATCAGGTTGCAAATGGTTTCACTTTGCTTCCTCGTGGCTGCAGTATCAACATGGAATTGCAGGCTCAACAATATATCCTCAATAATATAACTGAGTGTATTTTCAATCTACGACGACTCCGCCGCGAAGTGAAGCACTTTGAACATGAGACAGGACAAGCACTGACTTTGAAGAATTTTCTTGAGAACTTTTCTTTGGATTGGAGACTCATCTATAAGACACCTGGTTCATGGACAGAATTAAAAAAGCAGGCTGGCATCCGCGTATGTGACTACAACCGGACAAAGGAAGTGATCAACATGGAGAACGGCCTCGCAAGATTGTATCATACCAACTCTACTGACTATCTACTATTTATCCAACGTCTGTTGGACAATGATTTCAAACTGGCTGTATCCAATAAGCGAGAGGAAATTTTTAAACGTTTGTTCTATTACACCATCTACTACGATAAGTTGTCTGTTTACAACACTAAGTACAACCACAATTTTAGTACCGAAGAAGAAGCTATTCAAGCTCTGAATCAATTTCCAAACTTTAAAGATGAACTGCAGGCATGTGTAGAAATCCGTCTGTCTCAATTGTTCCAAACCACAAGGTGGGTGTCTGTTGGAGATATCGAACTTGAGTTATATGGCTGTTATTCTGCAGATGAGATTCATGTGATGTTTGAAGGAGAAGTGCGTCGTGGTAACATTCTTGGTACCCAATATCTGAAGGAACAAAAAGTTGCTTTGGTTTTTGTCTCAACAAACAAGTCTGACAAGGATTATTCTCCTTCTACACTCTATCAAGACTATGCCATCAGCGAGCGTCAGTTTCATTGGCAATCCAAGCATGATGTTCGTATACAGAGCAATGACGGCCAGCGTATTATACATCAGCGTGAGAATGGTTGGAAATATTTGCTCTTCGTAAGAGATCACAAACGTGATGAGTTTGGCTTTACAAATGCCTATTATTTCCTTGGTGAGATGGAATATGAATCCTCACATGGTGAATGCCCTATGAACGTAATCTGGAATATGAAACATCACATTCCCGGCAACATCTTAGAACACACCATGGCTGTATAATAAACTATATAATGACAGAATCTCAAAAACCAAAGATGTCATCAAAGATAAATGCCTTGCTATTATATGCCTAAAAACACATGCTCACGATGATAGGCCAGGAAATCGCGGTTGGGTGCAAAGGCCGTCGGTCTATGCATCTTCTGACCGGCAATCCTGCCGAAATACTTGTCATAGTACTCTTGAGTTTCGTACTCGCGAAGGGCGGAGGAGAGAATGACACTGAAGTCATCGGGAGAGAATGTGATCAGCCCTTGGTCAAAGGCTTTGTCATAGAGGGCTGACAGGCAGATGCCATTACAAGGATTGAGGCGGTCTTTAGTGTGGGATTTCGCTGCCCATGGAATGATATGGCTGGCCAAAAGCAATTGCGGGATGTCTATACCAGTCAGGGCACAACGGCCGTCATAGTTGGCAAGTATCATCCGTCGGAAATAGTCCTGGCCTTTTCTTTGTTTGGTCATCGAAACCTTGTCAACACCCTCCTTGGTGATGTCGAAATGGACAATGAGCTTCGTGGAGATGGCTCGGGGATTCGTCTCCTGCGCCACAATACGGTCGGCTGCCGTCACCTCATGATCATATAGGACATACTGTTTCAGGCTCTTCAGGGCAGCAGAGCAAAAGCCCTTCAACGGATAACTCCGCTGGTTGGGCTTTCCAAAGTCGAAGATGTTTGGTTCGTTTTTCTTCATCTTCCTTACCTCATCACACACCAATCGCAGCACAGCCTCGATGGTCTCAATGTCCTGCACCTCATACAGCGAACACCCATGCAGGTCAATAGCTTCTTGATGCGACATTACCTCGTCAAGAATCCGTATAGCTTGTGCATAACTTGTCGCCTTTCCCGAATTCTCAGGTGAGAGTCTGGTATTGAAGTCTATAAACCCCTCTCTATCCATGGTTATTCTCGCTTTTGAGTAATGCACACCCGGTCAGTCAGCATAATAGGCAGCCCATCCTACGAGATCCTCTCGCACATAGCCTACCTTCCCTTTTATGCTGATCTTATACCATCCTTTGGTCTTGCCCAGACAGTCGAAAGCGAAGTCGGGATAGTCCTTCGCGCTGTCTTCCTCCGTGATCTGAGCCACTACGGCGGTGCGCGTCGACGGTCCTTTCCTCACATTGATGTTCCCTGTCACACCGTCTTTTCTGTACACGAAGCCTTTCCCCTTCTCTGGAGTCCAGATCTCCACCCTGGCTTCTTTCTTGGAGACTTCCTCTTCCCAGTCCAACGGATTAGCAATATAGGTGGTCTTCGTCTCCCTCATATACATGCCCACTAAGCTGCCGTCTTTCGTAACGACGACTTTCGCACTATTGGATTGCGCCTGGACACCAAGCGCTCCCATCACCATCAAAAAAATACACAAACATTTTTTCATTTTATTAGCTTTTTGTGAGTTATGGTTATTACTCTGCACCCTCAAGGTAAATGTCTTCAGTAGTGCCCCTTGGGGCAGAAATCTTGCAAATCTATGCAAATCTAACAAAGAAAAGCAATTCTAACCGCAAATTTAGATAAAAATTGGGGATTTATAAGCCAGTCGAGATAAAAATGTGATAAATTGCCCCGAATTGGACTTTGGGCGGGATCCAATATGGTCGATGTGATTATTTCAGGATTTTGCGACCATTGTGGATATAGAGGGAGTGGGAGGGCAGCGATTCCAAACGGCGGCCCAGCATGTCGTAGTAGTGACCAACGGCCTTCGATTGATCGCTCAACGACTGACGCACGGATGTAGAACCGTCGGGATAGGCAATCGTGATCGATGGCAATAAGGGCTTTCTATAGCAAAGCCATCCATAGAACGATGAGCTTTCTCAAATATACTGCAGTAGAACGCATGTAATGATGCTAAATTATAGAGATTTTATATTATAAATGATGTAATATCAAAATAAAGTTATAATTTTGCATTCGAAACAATATATTTTTATATGGAAAGAACAAAACTATCAGCAGTTGTAAAAGCCCTGCGCAAGGAATATGGTCTTACTCAGGAAGACCTCGCCTTGAAGTCGGGCGTAGGGCTTTGCTTCGTCAGAAATCTTGAGCAAGGAAAACCGACACTGAGGATGGATAAGGTAAACCAACTACTTGATTTGTTTAACTACGAACTAACGGCAACACCCAAGCAATGAGGCAAGCAGAAATATATCGCAAAGACATTTTTGCAGGCATCCTGACGGAAGAAGGTGGCGAATACCGCTTCTGCTATGATGAAACGTATCTCGCTCGTGAGGATGCACAGCCTGTGAGTCTAACCCTGCCATTACAGACTGAGGCTTTCGTAAGCCCTGTGCTGTTTCCATTCTTTGACGGACTGATACCCGAAGGATGGTTGCTCGATGCCGCACTCCGCAACACTGACATCAGCATCCTCGACCGCATGTCGTTATTGCTGTTGTGCTGCAAGGAGTGCATCGGCTCTGTCAGTGTGATACAAATAAATAAGGAAGGAGGCGAATGATGTGTAAGTGTCTGTATTGTTATCAACCTTTAGAAGAAGGACTGAAAGACTTCCATCCTAGATGTGTCAGAAAGTTCTTTGGGACAAAAGATGTCCCATCAATGGAATATCGGCATGAAGACCTTGATAGCCTGGCTGAGCAAGTCATTCGTGCCCAAACATCACTAACAGGTGTCCAGCCCAAATTGTCGCTGAACCTCAGTAGACATGAGGGTTGCAGTCGATTGACCATCGTGGGACTTTGGGGCGACTACATCTTCAAACCACAGATGGAGAGTTATCCGCAGTTGCCCGAAAACGAAGATTTGACCATGCACCTTGCTGAAGCTGCGAAGATAAGTGTTGTTCCTCATAGCCTCATTCGTTTGGCAGACGGAGAACTTGGTTACATTACCAAGCGCATTGACCGCACCAAAAACGGCGAGAAGATAGACATGGAGGACATGTGCCAACTGACGCTGCATCCCACAGAGTATAAGTACAAGGGCTCACATGAGCAGATAGCGAAGACCATAGCGCAGTATAGCAGTACGCCTAAGCTCGATCTGACGAATTATATACAACTCTTACTTTTCTGCTTTGTGACGGGCAACAACGACATGCACCTGAAGAACTTCTCGCTTTATCGCCCTTCTGTGAAGTACCAATTGTCACCAGCCTATGACCTCCTTAACGTTGCTATAGCCAATCCCAAGGACAAAGAGGAGTTGGCATTACCCCTTTCTGGGAAAAAGACAAAAATCCGTTTGGACGATTTTTTGAATGCGGCAAGAACTATGGGATTGGAAGAGAACGTTGTGCGGCGTCTTATAGCTGAACTTCAAAAGGCTCTAACAAAGTGGAAGGCCATCATTCAGAATTCCTTCCTCAGCGAAGATATGAAGTCTGCATACCTGGAGCTCGTCACGTCCCGGCTGGCCCGATTGCAGTGAAAAAAGCTGGGATGTATTGTTTCCGCAAAACGAAAAATCAGCAACCTGAATTTCTTCTAAGTTGCTGATTTTTCACGTGGACCAGACAGGGCTTGAACCTGTGACCTCCAGATTATGAGTCTGTTAAAATAAGATTTTTTGAGATTTTATAAAATTTATCTTGTCTTTGTAACACGTTGTATCACAATTATTTTGTAACTTTGCAGCGCAAAAATGAAATTTCAATAAATCTCGAAAAATGTGCTTTGGTGTTCGCACGGTGTTCGCAAACTTAGCAACAGACATCAAGAAAGGAGCAACAGATTATGGCAGCGAAAAATGTAAAAACATCCATCAATTGCAATCCTGTAGATAACTGCTGGATAACCCTCGTTTTGGACAAGCGCACCAATAAGCAGACTGATGAATATCCTATGGCTGTCTGCTTTACGATTGAGAGAAAACGGTTCTATCATAAGCTACCTGGTATGTCTTATCAGAAGGAGAAGTATTTTAATGAGGTATGCAGCGTTACTAGTTCACGCAGCGCACTCATGGTAGTCTTTAAGGAGTGGCAAAAGATTCTTGAAGGCTATCGTGAAAAACTCGTGAAGTTGAACAAGACGCAGTCTCTCACAATAGACGTTATACGGACTTACCTTACAGGTGAACAACTGAATGGCGAAGTCAGCATGTCTTTCGTGGGCGTGTGGGAAAGCATTATCAACCGAATGAAGACAGAAGGACGAGTTGGCACGGCGGAGAACTACCAGTGGGCCCTCAATTCATTCAATAAGATTGTTGGAAAAGTGGCAGGTTTTAAGGTTGACAAGAATGTTATTGCCAAGTGGAATGATGGCATGAAAAATGGAGTGAAGATCGATGGCGTATTAACGGGGAATATAGCCGATGCCACAAGGGGCATGTACCTTCGTACTTGTCGAGTGGTTTGGAATGAGTGCATCCGTCAGGGCTATCTGACCGAAGACAAATACCCGTTCTCAAATAAGGACAATACACTTATCTCCATTCCACGCGGCAAGCGTCGCCAGCAATCATATCTGAGTGTCAATGAAATGACGGAACTCTACCATGTGTTTGTGGAAAAGCGGTACCCCGAGAGTTGGTCTCCTTTCTACAAGAAGCGTGCCCATGACTCTTTGGGCCTGTTCCTGGCACAATATCTGTGCAACGGCTTTAACCTTGCGGATGCAGGAAGATTGACTTATAGTCGCACTTACTTTGCAGAAGGTGGGCGAGCCTTTGAGTTTATGCGCAAGAAGACTTCGGCCCGAAGCAACAGCATGTCGGTGGTTATCGTTCCCATCATTGAACCTTTGAAGGTCATCCTCGATGAGATTGGAGCCAAGCCAGAAAAAGATGCTTACGTCTTTCCACAAATCTTCAATGGAGCAACCGATGAGACTTTACGCAGAAAGTTGACAGTACAGGAAAATTCCAACATCAAAGATCGCATGAATCGTATTTGCAGAGAAGTTCTTGGGTGGGACAAAGTTGTGTCTGGCACCTGGGCACGTCACTCCTTTGCTACCAACTTGAAACTTGCAGGTGTAGAAGAACTCTATATCTCCGAGAGTATGGGGCACTCGCAAGGTAATGATGTGACTAGTGGCTATCAAGACATGTATCCTCTTGAAATCCGATTCCGTAATAACAACAAACTCCTCAACATCGAAAAGGAAGAAGAACCTATCGACATCGACAGTCTTTCACCGGAGCAAATGAAAGAACTGCTGAAAAAAATGATGAGCCATTCTTGAAGGTTAAATATACTCATTATAGCTATAAACAGAGATGAATTCCATTAAAAATGCATAAAAAGAGAGGATTTTGAGCAAAAACAGTGTATTGTTAATGTTTTTATTATTATATTTGCACCAAAATTACTCTACATGACTTTGCAAAAGTGGATTGAAGATAGAGCTATTCATGGCTATCCCACATTTTCAATAGAAGATGTGAGAAAGACAGGAATGTACTCTTCAGAGCAGATTCTTCAAAATGAACTTTCCAGACTTTGTTCTAACAAGACTATAGCCAATGTGTATCGAGGCTATTACGTTATCATTCCCGTTCATTATGTTTTACGTGGCTCAGTGCCAGCAACCTATTATATCGACCAGTTAATGGCTTACCTTAACAAGTCATACTATGTTTGTATGCTTAGTGCTGCAGAGCTGCTTGGTGCAGCTCACCAGCGCCCTCAGCAATTCTCGGTGATGACAACTTTCCCAAAGCGTCGGGTTGTTTCCACTCGCAATGTAACCATTGACTGGTTCTATCGCGAACAGTTCCCTGAAGAATCCCTTATCAAAAAAAATACAGAAACGGGAATAATTCGTATTTCTAATCCTTTATTGACGGCTGCCGATCTCGTACAGTATCAGCAGCATGTAGGCGGCTTGTCGCGAGTGGCCACTATACTTGAAGAATTAGCAGAACAGATTGATGTTAAAAGTCAATTTGCACCTCTTACTTCTTGTGTGAAGAAGGTGGTCTGGCAAAGGCTCGGCTATTTGCTCGAAAATGTTGTAGGAGAGATTGGATTGTCAGATGACCTGTATGAACAACTGCAATCGTTATCAGGCGCTTTGAAATATCAGCCTTTAAGTACATCGACAGAAAATAATCCTTCTGATAGAAACAGCCGATGGAAGATAAATATAAATGTACAAATCGAAACAGATGACTTATGATTAACAGAACAGCTATTCAGCAGTGGAGCGAACATGCACCGTGGATAGATAATGCCCAGATAGAACAAGATTTGATAATATGCCGCGCCTTGATTGCCATCTTCAGTGATGAGTTTTTGGCATCGCAATTGGCATTCCGTGGTGGAACGGCGTTACATAAACTATATTTGTCACCCCAACCACGTTATAGTGAAGATATTGATTTGGTTCAGATTAATCCTGGGCCAATCAAGCCAATCATGTATCGTTTAGGGGAAGTGCTTGACTGGTTACCAGATAGAGTGACCAAGCAGAAACGGTACAACAATAC
>JAEEGL011535200.1_pt1 | contig 80493 bp, 65 predicted proteins | sample 9134231 | NCBI WGS metagenome assembly JAEEGL01 (sample SAMN16246548, study PRJNA631951) | gut metagenome | biome: gut microbiome; feature: rumen; material: fiber-attached | host: Bos | place: Iran: Karaj | collected 2018-10 | reverse complement strand
CCAAGGATGACCTGATACAGATTGGCGACATCAGCGGCTGGTTCCGCAACCATACCGGCGTCATCGACTTCGATGCCCTGCAATATACTAGCATCGACTCCCTGCGCACCGCCGACGTGGCTCCGCTCACGCAGCTGCGCAACGTCACCCTGCCCGCCACAACTAAGGGTGTGGCCAAGGATGCCTTCAAGAATACTACCACCCTACGCTATGTCGATCTGAGCAAATGTGCCGACTATGCACCGACGCTCGCCGCCGAAGGTGGCGTCCGCTCACTCGGTATCGGTGAGAACACGCTGGTCTATGTGCCTGCACAGTATGGCGAAAGTGCCGATGTGAACGTGGCCGTCAACAATGGCAACGGCTTCCGTGCACAGACCTTCCGCTTGATGGATGGCCTTGACTACTGCGTGCCCTTCGCCGTGACAGCCGACAACGTAGAGAACACCCGCACGCTGACAAAGAGCAGCGCACCTTACACGGTCTGTCTGCCCTACGCCCTCGATATTCCTGCAGATGCGAAGGTCTATCGTCTCTCCGGACGCAGCGACAACGAACTGATCTTTGCCCAGCACACGGGTCACATGGAGGCCATGGAGCCTTACCTCGTATGGACGGAGCAGAACGATGCGTCGCTGGGAACGAGCGGCAGTGTCGCTATCCCTGCCAGCGGCGGTTCCACCTATGGCCGCCAGATGCAGTCGCCCGGCTTCGTCATGCGTGGCACGTTGGATGCCATCGACAACAAGGAGGCTGTAGAAATCGGCGCTTACGTGATGAACGACGACGCAAAGTGGCACCCCGTGCTCTCAGACTCCAAAGACCACAGCGCCGTCACCATCCCCGCCTTCCGCTGCTATCTGCTGCAGAGCCGTCAGAACACACGTGCTGCCATCGGCATGACGCTCGAGGATGAATACGGCATCGAACAGCTGCGCACCATCGACAGCGACGGCACTGAGCACGTCTATGACCTCAGCGGTCGCAGGATAAGCGAGCACGCCAAGGGTGTAGTCATTAAGAACGGTAAAAAAATCATCAAAAAATAATCTTACTACAATGAAGAATCTTAAGATAATGAGTTTGCTGCTGGGTGGCTTGCTGTCCCTCGGCGGCCTTACCTCATGCGGCAAAGACGAGGCGGAGGTGCTGACAGCCAAGAGTGCCACGGCAGAGTACGTAGTGAACTTGAACCAGGAGCTGCTCAATGTTGCCGACGTCACGATCTATTACATCGACAGCAACGGTCAGCAGGCGCAGGAAACGGTGACCTCCAGCAAATGGACGAAGACCGTGAGCCTCACCAAGCTGCCTGTCGATGCCGGTTTCAGCGTGCAACCACGCCTAAAGGGCGAACCCACGCAGGAAGCGTACACCATCGAGGCAGACGGCAAGATGACCATCACCGTGCTCGACCAGCACGCGGCCACACTGGGCAATCCGTATAAAGGCAACAAGCTGGAGGCGAAGGGACAGCTCGGTCCCAACTTCCTGGGACAGTTCATGACGCGCATCGGCACACGAGTCGCGGAGGCCAAGGCCATAGCCGCCGACGGCACCATCGCCACCACTACCATCAATTGGGGTGGCAACGATGACGACAAAGATCCCAACCGCGACATAGAGGTCAACAGCGAAGGAGCTACGGGAACGACAAGAAGTAAATAAACTGATCATATATGAAAAAGAATGTACAATGGATGTTGGCTGCCATCCTCTGCTGCGGCATGACTGCCGGGGCACTGATGGCCTGTGGCAACAACAAGGATGAGAATGAGGCACTGGACACGATGGATGCCCTGTGTCATGTAATGGTATCGGAGGATGTGCTGAAGGTGGCAGATGTCACCGTTCACTACCTCGACGCGAAAGGCCAGGAGGCCACGGAGCGGATGACCACCACGGAATGGAAAAAGCAATGGACCACCACCACGCTGCCTGCCCGCCTCGGTGTGTGGGCGCAGCTGACGCCCAAGGCTTCGGTAGCATTGACGGAAGTGAGCTATCAGTTGAAGGCCATATCTACCGCTGGCTATCTGTTCCACGCTGCCAAGGGTGGCGATTGGGCGAATGGGTGGACAAGTGCTAATCCATATGCCCAACCTGAAAATGTGGCAGCTACCGATGTCTCAAGCTGGTGCAGCAAGAGTGCTTCCACTGGATGCATAGTTGATGCCAAAGGCGTAGGAAATCCTGCCATAGCGGACTTCGGAGGGAATTATAAAGAAACCTCGCCGTATAATGATTTCTGTATTTGGGTTGTGTCATTATTTGGTCTTGGGCCAGAAGCTTGCGAATAGTAATACTACATAAGATTAAATAATATGTCCGTATGCGGAAGTATCTCATCATAGCGGCGTTGCTGTTGACAGCTGCCTGCACGAAAGAGGGCGACACCATCTACAAGCCCGACCCGAATGAGGAACCGGCGAGCACAACGCCCTTAGTGACGGTGATCTACGACGCCAATGCCTTGGGCGACCATTCTTACAACGACCTGATTTACGAAGGCGTGGAGCACGCGGCTCAGGAATGGGGATTGCGCACGATGCAGCTGTCGCCACAAACCTACGAGGAGGGGCTGCAGTACCTCGAGCTGATGTTCAGGCAGATGGAGGCAGCCCAGGACACCGTGCGGCGCCTCTTCATCGTCACCTCGCCCGGCTACGATGACTTCATCCGCAAGAATAACAAGCGATTGGAGGCCAATCCCTACGCCGACCTGCTCTACCTTGAAACGCGTACGCCATTAGAGGGGAAGGGCTCCACGCTCTTCCTCACCTACTATGGCGCAATGTACGAGGGCGGCAGGATATCCGCTGCCGCCGAGCGCTGCAACACATTACTCATAGGCGCCAACCGCCAGACACCATCAGTCGCAGAGGCCATGCAGGGCTACCGCGACGGCTTCGAGGCAGGCCTGAAACTGCTGACGGAAAAGCAAGCTAGCCTGAATAGCCTGACATCAACCTATCTGGACGAGACGGGCAGCGGCGGATTCAGTATCGCTGACACGACAGCCATGCGACTGCTGCGACAATGGGAAAATGACGAGGTCAGGATGCTGGTGCCTGTATGCGGAGGAGCGTCAAATACGTTCTCGCGACTGATCAACTCCACGATGGCCATGGTTAACATCGTCGGCATCGACAGCTATTACGACAACTATTTCTCCCCATACTCCATCGTGAAGCACATCGACCGTGCCTTGGAGCAAAGCATCAGTCAATGGCTCGCCCAAGGCACAATGCCTAAGCACCAGACGCTAGGACTCAAAGAAGGCTTCACTGAAGTCATCATGAACCCCGTCACAAGCATTGATATTTGGACACCAGACGGTTACGAAGGAACTACGGTTCCTGTGCTGACGGATGAGATGGTAAAAGAGATGAAGGAAGAAGCCATGAGAAAGGAGGAGGAACATGAAGGGTGATTTACGATTTAAGGATTTTAGATTTATCATCTGTTTATCGTTGCTGTTGCTGGCAGGTTGCAAGCAGGAGGATGACACCATCGTCTATAAGCAGTCGCGCCGATGGGTGGAGAAGACGGTGGCCATAGTGGCTCCGACAAGTGCCAACGCTGCCACCAAGGCACGCTTTGAGCGCACAGCACAATGGTTTCTCGACAACCTGCACCAGGCACAGCTGAATGACACGCTCTGCATTGCCCTGAAGCTGGAATGGCACGACGAACTGGCAGAAGACCTCTCACAACTCGGTGCGTCATTGGCAGGAAGAGACGACGTGATGGCTGTCATCGGACCCTTCGGCAATGATGCTGTGGCACAGCTCGCCCAAGCATGTCAGCAGACACACAAACCCGTCATCGCCCCCACTGCCACCAGCGAAGAAGTGATACGACGCTTCGCCGTTGGCACAGCAGGCGTAGCTAACAAAGAACCGTTCCTGTGGTCGCTCACCGAGACTGATGTCACCTTCTGCGAAGTGCTCATGAGTATGTATGCCTCGATGGTCAAGAGCTTAGGTTATGACCCTGAAACCAGCACTCCGGCAGCGCTGTTCTCGCCTGCCGACAGCTACGGTCGTACATTCTTCGACTGGGGACCCTATCAGGCAGAAGAGATGGACATACCCTTCTCGCACAACGATCAATACACCGACGATGCCGACTTGCATCGACGCATGAAGGACTACTTGGATGAGCTCAGCGCTCTTCCCACCTTCGGCAGCCTCAATATTGGAACCTTCTGCGTCATCGAAACCACACAGCAGCTATACGACATTGCCCGTCTGCGTATGAAGTGGTGGGACATCGATCCTGACGCTCCGTTGGAAGCGGAAGGGAAGGAGGAGACGCAACAGATCCTGGAGTTCTGGGCTCGCACCTATTTCGCTTTTAGCAATCTGACGCAAGAGAGCCTTGACGCCTTGGGCAAGAAGGGAGCTGACGTGCTGCAATACTATCAAGGTTTCTCGCCTTACGCCGACCCAACCACAGGTTTCGAGAAGAGCTACGAGGTGAAGTTCGGCACCAAGCCAACCTATGCCGAGTGCAAGTTCTATGATGCCTTGATGCTCACGGCTTTCGCCGCCAGCTACGCGGAGCATCAAGAGAATCTAGATAATCTAGAGCATCCCGAGCATCAGGGAAATCTCAACGACGCCATCATCGCCATCACCACCACCATGCCCAGCGGTTCACCGTTGGGAACTATCTCCGCGTGGAGCCGGACATCCATGGAGCTCTATCTCTCGTCCCTCGAACAGGGCCAGTTGATGCCCTTCAAGGGAGCCTCGGGAGACATTCGTTTCGATAGCGAGACCTACACTTCGTCGATTCATACCACCTACGTCCACTGGCAGATCAAGGACGGCAAACTTACCCATCGGAATTACCTCAGCAGCGATGGCAGCCACAGAACAGGAGAGGCCATGGCGGCATGGAACTGGCTTGTGGAAAACCCTGAAGAAGCTTTTGCCAAAGAAGCCCAGAACCGCGATGTGATCATCACTTACCCCACCCTCTCCGACCAATACGCCGTATTGGTACAGGGCAGCTACGGATGGAACAACTATCGTCATCAGGCAGATGTGCTTAGCGTGTACCAGTTGCTCAAGACGAACGGCTATGACGATGATCACATCATCCTGATCATCGACAAAGCGCTTGGCTCAGACGCTAAGAATCCTGAGCCAGGCATCATCAGAGCTGAAGACGGAGGCAAGGACTTGTTGCGAGGAGCCGTCGTTGACTACGACAACGCCGCGCTCACGCCCGTTGACATCAGTAACATCCTGCTTGACATAGCCCCTCAAACGGCCTCTGGTGCTCCTAATGTTCTCCTCTTCTGGAGCGGTCACGGACGCAACCGCGCCAGCAACGGTGCCGATGAGCTGGCATGGCGCGATACCGATGCCGGACAGGGCATGACAGCACAACGCCTGCAACAGACCATCAGCAGGATGCAGACAGAAGGACGCTATCGCAAGATGCTCGTCGTCACAGAACCTTGTTTCTCGGAGGCCGTTATCACACCCTTAATAGGCATTCCTGGTGTGCTGGCGATGTCGAGTGCCGGCACTTACGAGCAGTCGTTCGCAGACAACTGGAGCAGCCAGCTGGGCGTGTGGCGTTGCGATCGTTTCAGCCACAACCTCGTCACTCATCTTGCGTCATCGCCATCGACAACCTATCGTGATCTCTACCTCTACTGCGCCCAGCGCACTTTGGGTTCCCACGTCCATATCGTGAACTCCGCTCACTTCGGCAACCTTTATACGACCGGTCCTCAGGAGTTCTTTGCCGTGGCAGCGAATCACTAATCACTCCCTTCCACCTCGACGAAACTATTGGACACCAATGTTCAACGTGGTGGCAATTGTTGTGGCCATTGTTGTGGTCACTGACTCCGTAGTTGACTCCGTAGTTTAACGAAGCAGTCCCGTGACTCACGTCACAGGACTGCACAACACAAACACAAAATAAAACACGACATTATGCATTTCAAACGGGCATTGGGGAGGGAACGGATATTGAGAGGTAAAACCCCAGTCAAAGACACGTGAATTAGTCAATTCTCACGGATTATACTAATCGATATCTGAGACAGCCCTAATGCATAGTGGGAAGAACCACAAAAATCAGAGAATGATGAATAACTTATAACAATTATGAATAAAGGGAAACAAATGAGGTACATTTACATGATGCCGCGTTCGCGAAGGGCTTTCTGCCACTTCCAAGCGCTGGCGAGGACATCTTCAAGCGGCGTGTCGGCTTTCCATCCGAGCACGCGGTTGGCTTTGTCAACATTACCCCAAACCTTCTCGATGTCGCCTGCACGACGTCCGACGATCTGATAGTTGAGCTTAACACCAGTAGCTTTCTCGAAGCCGTGGATGAGTTCGAGCACGCTGGTGCCCTTACCTGTACCGATGTTATAAACCTCGACGGGTTCCTCGGTCTTGTCCTCCATGATGCGCGTCATAGCACATACGTGAGCCTTGGCAAGGTCAACGACATAGATGTAGTCGCGAATGCATGATCCGTCGGGCGTGTCGTAGTCGTCACCGAAGACGCTGAGCTTCTCGCGGATGCCAATAGCCGTCTGCGTGAGGTAAGGGATGAGGTTCTGGGGCACGCCATTGGGCATTTCGCCGATGATGGCAGAGGGATGCGAGCCTATGGGGTTGAAGTAACGCAGCAGGATAGCCTTGATGGGCACACCGCTGGCTACGGTGTCCTGGATGATCTCCTCGTTGATCTGCTTCGTGTTGCCATAAGGACTTTCGGCCTTCTTGATAGGCGTTTCCTCAGTAGCGGGGAGCTGATCGGGCTGACCATAGACGGTGCAGCTGCTGGAGAAGATAATGCCCTTGACATTGTACTTAGGCATGAGCTCCAGGAGGTTAATGAGCGAAACGATGTTATTACGATAGTAAAGTAACGGTTTCTCGACGCTTTCGCCTACGGCTTTGCTGGCAGCGAAATGAATGATTCCGCTGATCTGGGGGTATTTCTTGAACACGGCTTCAGTGGCATCGAAGTCACGAAGATCTACTTTCTCGAAAGCAGGACGAATGCCCGTGATCTTCTCGATGCCGTCGATGACATCTGCACGGGAATTAGAGAGGTTGTCAACAATGACAACATCATAACCAGCGTTCTGCAACTCGACTGTCGTGTGGGAGCCAATGAAACCAGTTCCGCCAGTGACAAGGATAGTCTGTTTCATATCGGTTTGTAGGTTAAATAATCGGTCAAAAAATGTCTTTTTCGTTGTTAGCGGTAGCAAAAGTAGCACTTTTCTTTCGAACTGCAAACTTTTTCGCTGAAAAATTGTGTCATCAAGCGTTTTTTTCTCTTTTTCGGGTGTCAAAGTGTCCTCCAATCCACTCCGTAGAGGGTTCTTCGGCGTCCAAAAGGTGCCATGAAAGCATTTTTTCGTCATCGTCGAAACAGACGACGACCGGACCGTTGATCCTGCGACCGTCGGGAAGCGTCAAGAAATGATAGGCTCGACGTTTCATCGGCGTGAGTTCTGACGTTGTGGCACGAGGTGTTGCTGAATCCGCCGCCGTCCACGCTGACGGGGACGTACATAGGGTTTCTCCTTGACGATGTCTATCTTTTGATCTACGGGCTGCTGCCTACGGAACTCTTCAGGCGAGAGTCGGCGGTCGTCAACCGGCTGAGACGATTCCTCGACGGAATCTGTAGCCAGAGAATCCACGCTGAGCGAATCTTCCGGTAGCGCTTCAGGCTTTTCAGGCTGCTTCATGTGCAGGCGAATGAGCATGACGTTCGTAGCGGCGAGGACTGCCATATCCTGCTGATCGCGGCCGACGGACGTGTAGAGATGTCCGATAATGGTCTGTGGTGTCCAGCCTTCAGGATTCGCCACGCGTATCTCCATCTGTGTTCTTGGCGTGCCGTAACGGAAGGCGCTGCGAATGGAGTCGTTGGTGTAGAGGACGACGAGGTCAGCCGTGAGGGTTCTATAGCCGTGCGGCGAGAAGGAGACGGGCATGAAACGCCAAATCACTTCATCCCCAGGCATCCACGTGGAGTCGCAGGATTGCTTCCACGTCTGAATGTTCTCCTGAACAGTGTTGCGAACGACCATTAGCGGCCGTCCACCCCAAACGTTAGCCGTATCGCCAAAGGCGCTGAGATCGGCATAAACATCCTGAACGCGAGTCTGTCCGAAGGCGTTAGCTTCGCGTTCGAAGCGACGCTCCAGTCGTCGGTATATCTTGTTCAGACGTTGTAGATCACTGCAGTAATAGCTCATCGATTGCTCAAACTCCTCCTCTGTAATGCCGTGTTTCTTGAACACCGCCTGTAGGAGTTCGTAGCGATAAGTCTCTACGTTACCAGTATCGGGTGTTGTCTGCTCGGCCACGCCCTGTGCCATGTGATAGTCGAAAAGGATACGCTCCATCCGTCCTTCACTCAACACTCCTTCGGGCAATTGCGGACGACAACTGCCGATGAGCACGACGAGCACGGTCATCAGCATGAGGCGGATGACGCTTCGAGAACGGGAGCCGAAAGATGGATGGATGGATGGAATCATGATGCCGCAAGGTCTTGTTCCTGGTTTTCCTGAGGTGCAGAGCCTGCGAACTCGCTGTTCAGCGTCTGACGGCAGAAGAGCAGCAGGGCAACGACGCCGCACGAAATGCACGCATCAGCTATATTGAATATATAGGAGAAGAAAACGTAGCGCTGCCCGCCAATGCCAGGCAGCCATGAAGGCCACGTCCATTCAGCCAGTGGGAAAGAAAACATATCTACCACCCTGCCACGAAACCACGTGGAATAGCCTTCGCCAAACGGCACGAACTGCGCCACTTGAGGCCATTGGGGAGCATCGAAGATAAGGCCGTAGAACACGCAGTCAATGATGTTGCCTGCGGCACCAGCCATGATGAAGGCCAGACAGACGAGATAGCCCCACCCCACTTCGCGACGGATGAGGCGCTCGATATAGACGGCGAGGGCTATTGTAGCGATGATGCGAAAGCCCGTGAGCAGGTATTTGTCGAAAAGCTCCATGCCAAAAGCCATTCCGTTGTTCTCGACAAAGGTCAGACGGAACCAATCCGTGATGACGATGCTTTCGCCAATGGTCATGTGGGTCTTCACCCAAATCTTCACCAGCTGATCAATGATGATGAAGCCGATGAAGATAAGGGCTACAGTCCACCGTTGTGCTGAAGCTTTAGCGGTTGTGTTTGCGATCATTCTTTACTTCAATGCTGAGCGTAGCATGAGGCACGGCGCGCAGTCTTTCCTTGGGGATGAGTTTGCCCGTTTCGCGACAGATACCATAGGTCTTTTTGTCAATGCGGACGAGAGCAGCCTTGAGTCCTGTGATGAATTTCTGCTGGCGTTGTGCCATCGCCATCAGCTGTTCCTTGGACTGCGTCTCACTGCCTTCCTCAAGGGCATGGTAGGTTGGCGCCGTGTCGTCGATTTCGTTGGTATCGCGACCCATGATGCGATCCATAGTTTTCTCATAATCGCTCTGGGCAATGGTCAGTTTCTCGTTGATGAGGACGCGAAACTCTTCGAGTTCCTCGTCGGAGTAGCGTGTTTTTTCGTCTTCCATCGTACAGGGTTTAATAATGATGAAACGGATATACCTTATTAAATATTATATGCGCTCAAGGTGTGCATTGAGCTTGAAGTCGTCGAAATCAAGCACGGCGGGATTTGTGACGTCGTCCACGATGGTGATGCCGTCGGCCAAAACCTGCGAGGTAATATAATCCCCAAAGGCTTCCACGGCGCGGTCGATGTGTTCGTTGTGCTCGAGTTGGATGCTGATGCGGTCGGTGATCTCGAAGCCGCTCTCCTTGCGGAGGTTCTGAATACGCTTGATGAGTTCGCGTGCGAAGCCTTCGTTGCGCAGCTCGTCGGTGACGGTAATGTCAAGCGCTACGGTGAGTGCGCCGTCGTTGGCCACGGTCCATCCGGGGATATCCTCAGAGAAGATCTCCACGTCCTCGAGGTCGATGGTCACGGCATCGCCCGTAGGCAAGGTCAACGGCAGGTGGCCAGTCTCGAGCTCTGCAATCTGCTCCTGCGAGAGGGCGGTGACGGCAGCGTTTACGTCCTTCATCAGCTTGCCGAACTTCTTGCCCATGGTGCGGAAATTGCACTTGACCTTCTTCGTGAGCAGACCTGCGCCCTCGACAAATTCGAGCGCCTTGACATTGACTTCGTCGAGGATGAGCTGTTTCACGGCCTCGATGCGGAGCTGCTGGTCGCGGTCGATGGCAGGAATGGCGATGCGTGCCAGAGGCTGACGCACGATGATCTGCTCCTTCTTGCGCAGCGAGAGCACCATCGAGGTAATCTCCTGAGCGAGTGCCATGCGCGACTCCTGCTCCTTGTCGATGAGAGCGTCGTTAGCCACGGGGAAGGTGGCAAGGTGCACTGAGAGAGCCTCGGAAGAGCCCTCGGGAACGGTAACGCTATGCAGGTCGCGATAAAGCTGGTCGGCATAGAAGGGAGCGATGGGAGCCATCAGGCGGCTGACGGTCTCGAGGCAGGTGTAGAGGGTCTGATAGGCGCTGAGCTTGTCGATGCTCATCTCGCCGCCCCAGAAACGCTTACGCGAGAGGCGCACGAACCAGTTCGACACGTTGTCGATGACAAACGACTGGATGAGACGTCCTGCACGCGTGGGTTCGTAGTTCTCATAGCTCAGCTCCACGTCGCGGATGAGGGAGTTCAGCGACGAGAGGATCCAACGATCCATCTCCGAGCGCTGACTCATCGGTATCTCGGATTCCTCGAAGTGCCAGCCGTCAACATTAGCGTACATGGCGAGGAAGCTGTAGGTCTGATAGAGCTTGCCGAAGAACGAGCGCTGCACTTCCTGCACGCCTGCCTCGTCATACTTGAGGTTGTCCCAAGGCTGGGAGTTGGTGAGCATATACCAGCGCACGGCATCAGCGCCATATTTCTCGATGTTGTCGAAGGGGTTGATGGCGTTGCCCAAGCGCTTGGACATCTTCAATCCATTCTTGTCCAGGACGAGACCGTTGGAGATGACGGCCTTATAGGATACGCTGTCGAAAACCATCGTGGCGATGGCGTGCAACGTGAAGAACCAGCCACGTGTCTGATCAACACCTTCGGCGATGAAGTCAGCCGGATAAACGATACGCTTGTCCAGCGCTTCCTTGTTCTCGAAGGGATAGTGGATCTGAGCATAGGGCATAGCACCGCTGTCGAACCACACATCGATAAGGTCAAGCTCGCGCTTCAGCGGCTGTCCGCTCTCGCCCAAAAGGATGATGTCATCGACGTAGGGACGGTGGAGATCGATGCGGTCGTAGTTCTCCTGACTCATGTCGCCCACGACGAATCCTTTATCCTTCAACGGGTTGTAAGCCATGAGCCCAGCGCGCACGCTCTTTTCGATTTCGTTGTAGAGCTCTTCGATCGAGCCGATGCAAATCTCCTCGCGTGTCTCGCGGTTGCGCCAGATGGGCAGTGGTGTGCCCCAATAACGGCTACGGCTGAGATTCCAGTCGTTGAGGTTCTCGAGCCATTTGCCGAAGCGTCCCGTGCCTGTCGATTCGGGCTTCCAGAGGATGGTCTTGTTCAACTCCATCATGCGCTCTTTGGCGGCTGTGGAACGAATGAACCAGCTGTCCAGCGGATAGTAAAGCACAGGCTTGTCTGTGCGCCAGCAATGGGGATAGTTGTGAACGTGCTTCTCGATCTTGAAGGCCGTGCCCGCCTGTTTCATCTCCATACAAAGGACAATATTCAGGTCTTCGGTCTTGGCCAAAGCTTTCTCATCGAGCGCAGCATACTGCGGGTCATAAGCATTCTTCACAAAATCGCCAGCGTGGTGCCAATAGCTTTCGTTGACACAAGTTCCGACGAACGCTGCGTCCATATCGTCCTTCACGAAATACTTGCCCGTGAAATCCACCATAGGACGTGTGTCGCCCGCCTTATCGATCACGAAAAGTGAAGGAATGCCGGCGTCCTTGGCTACCTTGGCGTCATCGGCACCGAAAGTAGGTGCGATGTGTACAATACCCGTACCGTCCTCAGTCGTGACATAGTCGCCAGGGATGACGCGGAATGCGTCAGCACTCTTGTCCACAGCCTTTCCATTCTCGAGAGCAGAGGGCTTCACCCAGGGGAAGAGCTGCTCGTAGTGCATGCCGAGAAGATCCGTGCCCATGAATTCTGCGATGACCTCAGGAGCGGCTGCACCTTCTTCTTTGGGCTGAGGAAAATATACATCTTTACGACTCTCGGCCACGATATAGACGGCCTCTTCCTTGGTGTAAGGATTCTGCCCCTTAACAGCGACGTATTTGATCTTAGGCCCTACGCACAAGGCGGTGTTCGAAGGCAGCGTCCAAGGCGTCGTTGTCCAAGCCAGGATATAAACGGGGAGGGAAGTCTTGACAGTAAAACCGTCAAGCACACGGAACTGCGCCGTGACGGTCGTGTCCTTCACGTCGCGGTAGCAACCGGGCTGATTCAGCTCGTGGCTCGAGAGGCCCGTGCCAGCAGCAGGGCTGTAGGGCTGAATGGTGTAGCCCTTGTAGAGTAAGCCCTTGTCGTATAGCTGCTTCAAGAGCCACCACAGCGTCTCGATGTACTTGTTGTCGTAGGTGATGTAGGGGTGTTCCATATCCACCCAGTAGCCCATGCGGCGGCTGAGGTCGGTCCACTCTTCAGTGTACATCATCACGTTCTGGCGGCAGCGGCGGTTGTAATCGTCGATGGAGATGGTTTTTCCGATGTCCTCCTTGGTGATACCCAGCTCTTTCTCCACGCCGAGCTCCACGGGCAGTCCGTGTGTGTCCCATCCGGCCTTGCGGTGCACCTGAAAGCCCTTCATGGTTTTGAAGCGGCAGAAGGTATCCTTGATCGAGCGAGCCAGCACATGGTGGATGCCAGGATGTCCATTGGCAGAGGGAGGACCCTCAAAAAACACGAACGAAGGGCAGCCCTCGCGTTCGCTGATACTGCGGTGGAACAGGTCTTCGCTGTCCCATAGCTTGAGTATTTCGTGGTTCACCTCCGTAAGATTGAGGCGATTGTGTTCAGGGAATTTCTGAGCCATTTTCAGTCTATTGATATAAGTCATTTGTCTAAAGTGGGCGCAAAATTACGAAAATAGTGGCGAATAGCAAAACTCTGAGCCAAAAATTTTGCGTCTTTTGACGATTCTTGACGCATTCTGCCACTTTAACCGCTTTGACCGCTTTTTAGTTTCAGGTGAAAAGACTTACAGCGCGAGAAGGGAGAGGAAAACGAGCGTGAGGAGGAAGGTGATGGGAAGAAGGAGGGGCGAGAGCTCGCGCAGGCCGACGACTGACTGCTCTTCGAGGTGGTTGAGCAGGCGGTTACCAACGCGAATGAAGAGGCGGAAAACGAGCCAACCGATGAGCAGCCCGGAGAGAGAGCCGAAAAGGATATCGCCTGGATAGTGGAGGCCGAGATAGATGCGACTGTAGCTGGAGAGACACGCCCAAAGAAAGACGCTCGCGGAGGAGAGGACGACGAGCAAACGGCGCGAGATGATACGACGCAGGTAGAGCGTAACGAACATGAAGGCGCCAAAGGTGTTGGCAGCGTGACTGGAGATGAAGCCATACAAGCCACCACGACGACCGCCCACGAGATCGACAAGGCCCAAGAGTCGGGGCTCATGGCTCGGACGATAGCGCTCAAAAAGAGGCTTGCACAGTGAGCTGGCGAACTGGTCGCAGAGGAGAACGACCAAAGCGAGGCCGACGACCGCTAGCAGCACCTCGCGCCAGGGACGCAAACGCAGCAGCACGACGAGCAGCGCCAAAATGAGCGGAATCCATGTGGCGGTACGCGTGACATACATCATCACCTGATCGAGCCACACGCTGTCGCTACCGTTCAAGGCTAAGAGGAGCTGATGGTCAAATTCTATGAGCCGGTCCATCTTCTTTCGTTATAATGGATTCTCGTAATAACGATATAGCTATAAACGTTATAACGACTCCTTGACGACAAAAATGTCAAATTGTAAATTCTTCGATTGTCCAATCAAATCACCTCGGCATCGGACTTATGGATCCACCCTTCCTTGCCGTCGTTCATGCGGATCTCCATCCACTCGTTCATCGTATTGTCCTCGATGTCAACGCGCGTGCCTTCGTGCAGGATGAAGAGGTCGGTGCCGGAAGCACTGGGCGTGCTCTTCACCACGACCGATGGCGACATGATGACAGCGCTCGTGCGGTTCTCCATCTGATGAAGCTGCTGATAGGCAGCAAGATTGGCAAACACACAAACTAGAAGAGCAACGATAGCCATCGTGAAACCTGTCTTCTTACCGCCTAACGTTGGCAGGAAAAGATAGCCGGCGACGGATATCAGCATGAGCACAAAGGCAACGACAGCAAGCCACGTCCACGTGGCGAGACTCAGCGAGAGAACGATACTGCGGAACACCGACACGAAAAACATTTCAGAACCAGGCATCACGCGGTCAACGGTCTTCGAACGGGCCATCTCGAGGTTGAAACGCACATCGTCGTCAGAAGGATCCAACAGGCGGGCACGTTCGTAACAAAGGATAGCACGAGCAATGGAATCCTGACGATAGTAGGCATTGCCGAGATTGAAGAAGAGCTGCGCGCTGCCGCCATTAGCAGCCAGCAGCGCCTGATACATACGAGCAGCAGCAGCGAAATCCTCATGGGCATAGGCCGAATCGGCTTCGGCTTTCGTGGGCAACACTTGCTCCACGGGAGCAGCGACCAAAGCCGAGTCAGCAGCAGGAAGTGTCACCTGCAAGCTGTCCTGAGCGCTGAGGGGCAACGCAAAGAGCAGCAGGAGAAGTCCAACTATCTGCCCCTTTCCACGTTGGGATGGGCGTATTTTCAATTCATTATCCATCTGATTGATAACCTGTTCGGCAGAAGTATAAATCTTATCCATCGTAGCCGCAGGATCACCAGGCGCGAAGCGTGCGAACTCACACTCGTCGAGGGCAGCGAGGAACTGATCGGTAAGTTCCTGCGAGAGCTGATGCTCAGCCAGCCGTTCGCGAACGTTGTCCTTCGTAAGCTCGCTGACAGGAATATTCAGCTTGTCGCTGACATAACCCCATAGCGCTTTCATCGTTTCTTCATAGAAGGCTGTGGCATTGTTCTGCTGCATGAGTTTGCGAGCCACCTTCAAGCGCTTGGTAGCCACCTTGCTGGCACCACGGCCGCGACGGCCTACGAGGTCTGCATTAGCAACGGCCTTGCGGCGGAACACATAGACGAGGATGGCAAAGACGAGCAGAGCAGCGCCGTAAATGCCCCAATAACCCTTGGAACCATACAGCGCACTGTCGGCATTGAGGTACTTGGCCTTACCTGTCTTGATGTATCGGATATCGCTGCCAAGCAGTTCCACCTCTTCCTTCGTGAGGTTGGAAGTAGCGGCCGAACTGCCGCCCTTACCCTTCTCAACATCGATAGTGTAGCCCTCGGCGGTGACGGTCTTGTATTCTCGAGCATCGGGATCGAAGTAGCAGAATTCCACGGGGTCGAGCGTGTATTTGCCCTGATGGCGAGGCACGGTGATGAAGTCATAGACCACGGAACCTGTAGAACCGTTGGCACCGATGTGCGTTTTGTCCTCCGTTTTGGGATCATAGCTCTCGAAATCCTTAGGCCAAGCCACGGTGGGGGCCTTCATCAACTTCATGTTGCCCGTTCCGCTCACCGTCAGACGAAGGGTTGTGGCATCGTTAGCTTTCAACTGCTGAGGAGTGAGCGAGGACTTGATGCTGAACTTACCCACGGCACCCGAGAAGTTGGCTGGTTTAGGTGTCGGCAGCGCATCGACTTGCAAGGTGACAGCTGGTGCCATGACCGTCTTGCGAACCTCCTGCACCATTGAACCGCCGCCGAAGAAGATATCGAAGGGGTCGGCAGAACGATTCTGCTGGATGATGGTGGCCTCGTATTTGATTTCGGGGATGGTCAGCGTACCCGTCTGCTGGGGGAAAACCACATACTGCGACCATACAACGGTGCCATAATTCTTGCCGTTGTAATGCTCCATCTTCAGCTCAGGCTGGCGCTGGCGACCAATCTCCTGCACGTGGAAGCCATCGAGTTCTGGCATCTTGCCTTCGAGGCTGTTTACGTTGACCAACGTGTAGAGCTTATAGGTCAGCAGCACGGCTTCCTGCTCAAAGACACGCTTCTTGGAAGCCGTCACAGCAATGAAGATATCCTTGTTGGTGATGCGATCACCCACGTTCTGAGTGTGCATGCGGTCGGCCTGGGAATGAGCCTGTGCGCCGGACTGTCCGGGCAGTCCGGATTGTCCTGATTGTCCTGAATTGCCGGAACTTCCCGATCCGGAGGGCAGCACAGTAATCGATGGCGAAGCGGACTTCACCGTATGACCACCGCTGGTGACGGTAGCTGCCGGAACATGAAATGTACCTGCCTTGTCCGTCGTGACGGTGTAGGTGAAGGTTACGGAGCTTGATGACGTCGTTTTGCCATTGACCATCGAGAAACTCGACGACTGACTGCGACTGGGACCAAACAGTTCCACGAGACCTTCGAACGGCTCAATCTTGAAGTCATCAACATCAGAGGTATTCACCACATACGACACTCGGAAGCGGTCGCCTTGAACCACCTCGGAAGGAGCCTGAACGCGGACGGTGAAGGAGGGAGCAGGCACTCCCCCAGCCCTCCCTATAAGGGAGGGAGCAGTTAGTAGTAGCGCTATTAGAATTTTATATATCGTTCTCATTGTGTATGATAATTTTCCTATCTTGTTCGGTATTCGCCCCCTCCCTTATAGGGAGGGCGGGGGGTGGGTCTTTACCACTGCTTCTCCAGCTGCCTGCGCTGCGGCTTTTGCTGCGCCTTGTTGACCTTTTCCTGAGTGGATTTCTCCTCTTGCTGAGCCGCCTGCAGCAACTGCTCGGCGTTCTCCTTGGACATCTTAGGCTGTTCCTGCTGTTGCTCCTGCTGCTGGTCTTGCTGCTGTTGCTGCTTTTGCTGATCCTCTTGCTGCTGTTGATCTTTCTTTTGATCGTCCTGCCCTTGCTGGTCGTCGTTGTTGTTTTGATCCTGCGACTGCTGTTGCAGCTGGTGCTGACAGAGGGCGAGGTTATAGCGCGTCTCGTCGTCTTTAGGATTGCGGCGCAAAGCATTCTTGTAGCATTCTATGGCTTCCTTGAACTGCTTCTGACTCTGCAGGATAACACCCATATTGTGGTAAGCCTGCGCCCCACGGATAGGATCTTTTTGGAGGCGAGCCGCCGTCTCGTAGGCCTTCATCGCCTCCTTGGGCTGACCTTGCATGAGCTGGGCATTACCAAGATTGTAATGCGCTACGGCGTTCGTGTTGTCCTGTTCGATAGCTTTCTGGTAGTCCACCTGCGCTTTGGCATATACGCTGTCGCGATACTGGCGGTTGCCATGACGAACGAAGTAGCGGTCATTCTTCTTCTGGGCAAAGGCGCTGTTGTCTAAGCCTAAGCTCGAAGGAGCCACGGAGGCCAGCAACAACACGACAGCTGGCGCTGCAACTCGTGATGGCAGCTTAAAAAGCCTGAAACGGCTGAGGATATGGTTCTTGCGAGCGAGGAAGAGGAGGTCGAGGATGAGGAGAACGAGAGCCGCCCATGCGAAGTCGCGGAAGTGCTCATCATATTCGCTGTAGAGCACCGATTCCATCTCGGCCTTGGCCAACTTGTCCACATGACGCTGCAGCGCCGACTGTGCTGAGGAACTGTTGTCCACATAAATGTAAGCGCCGCCACCGGCCTGAGCGATCTCGCGGCACATATCCTCGTTGAGCTTCGAAACGACGGTGTTGCCAGCGTTGTCCGTGATATAACGGTTGCTGCCCGGAAGGGGTATGGGGCTGCCTTCAGGCGATCCCACGCCGAGCACGTAAACAGCCATACCTTTCTTCTGTGCCTCGCGGGCAGCTTCCACTGCCCCGCCCTCGTTGTCCTCACCGTCGGTGATGATGAAGATAGCACGTCCGACACCTTCCTGCTGCGTGAAGCTATGCGTAGCAAGGTTAATGGCGCGCGCGATGTCAGTGCCCTGAACGGCAATCATCGAGGGCGAAATATTGTCCAAGAACATCTTGGCAGAAACATAGTCGGAAGTGATGGGAAGCTGCGTATAAGCATCACCGGCATAGACGATCAAACCCACTTTGTCATCCACCATTTTATCGACGAGGCTGCTAATGAGCATCTTGGACTTTTCCAAACGGCTGGGCTTAACGTCCTCGGCCAGCATGGAATTACTGACGTCGAGCGCGATGATGGCTTCAATACCCTTGCGGGTCCGTGTGTCGATCTTCGTGCCGTACTGCGGACGGGCGAGACAGACAATCATCATAGCCAAAGCACCGCAGACAAGCCAGAACTTCAGCTCGCGCCGCCAGGTTGAGACGTCAGGCATCAAGGCTTTCAGCAGATTCGGTTCGCCGTACTTACGCAGACGACGACGGCGAAGCATATCCGTTGCATAATGCAGCAAGGCTAACAAAGGTATGATAGCCAGGAAATAAAGATATATGGGATTCTCGAATCTAAACACGGAATAATTTTATAATTTTACGATTATACAAATATACGATTATATGAGGTTCAATTGTCCAATTGTCATATTGTCCAATTGTCAAATCAAGGGATTTTCTTTAATATGGTTTCACGCAAGAGGAGCTCAAGGAAGAGCAGCAGGCAAGCGGCTATGGCAAAAGGCGCAAAGGCCTCGTAGCGCTTGGAGTACTGCTTGACGTTCATCTTCGTCTTCTCCAACTTGTCGATTTCCTGATAGACTTCGCGAAGCTTCGCGTTGTTCGTGGCGCGATAGAACTCGCCATTCGTCGTGCTGGCTATGGCTGCCAAAGTCTTGGTGTCGATCTCTACGGGAATATTGATGTATTCGATGCGTCCTCCGACGGGATAAGGATAACGGGCTGTGCCGTTCGTTCCTACACCGATCGTGTAGATGCGGACGCCAAAGCTCTTGGCTATCTCAGCCGCTGTCTGCGGGGAGATATCGCCGGCGTTATTGGAGCCGTCGGTCAGCAGGATGATGACCTTCGACTTGGCTTTCGAGTCTTTCAGGCGGGAGATGGCATTTGCCAGGCCCATACCGATGGCTGTGCCGTCGTCCATCAATCCCCGTTGCACCATATCGCAGCTGACGTTCTGGAAGAGATTCAGCAGCACCGCGTGGTCAGTGGTCATCGGACATTGCGTGAAGGATTCGCCCGAGAAGATGGTCAAACCGATATTGTCGTTCGGACGGCCTGCGATGAACTCCGACGCCACCTTCTTGGCGGCCTCTATGCGGTTGGGGCGCAGGTCCTCGGCAAGCATCGACGTCGAAATGTCCACACACAGCATGATATCAATGCCCTCGATCGTGCGGTCGCTCCACGAGTTGCTGGTCTGAGGACGGCAGAGGACGAGCACAATCATCACGAAAGCCAGGCATCGCAGCAGGAAAGGAGCGTGAATCAGATACTGACGGAAGCTCTTGGGGGCGTGACGGAAGGCTAACGTCGAGGACACCTGCAACGACGACTCACTTTGATGGCTCCTCAGCACATACCATAATATATAAGGTATAAGCAGGAGGAGCAGTAACAGAAGATATGGATTTGCAAATTGCATAGCTCTAACGGATTAAGTCAATAGTAAGATAGACAGCGTAAACGATGGCGACAACAGCCACTACCGTCACCACGCCCATCACGATCTTCATGGTGAGTGAACGGGCTTTGATCTGCTTGACTTCCTCAGGCACGATGACCTCTTCCTCAGGCGTATTGGGATCCACCTCAATCTTCGTTTGATTGATGAAATCGATGGCGCTGACGAGATTGGCATCATTCTCGTTGATCATCGTGGTCCATTTCGCGAATTTCACCAGGTCGGCGGTCGTGAAGAGCTGACGCAGCTCGGCCAGTGCAGTCTCGTCCTGCTCCTGCAACAGTCGTTCGATGATTTCTGAAGAAGTCATCTCCATGGCATTGAAGCCATAGCGCTCGCGAATGTAATTGCGGAGGGTATCAGTGAGTTGCGTGTAGTACTCCTTGCTGTCCTCCTCAGCCCATTTGCGTTCGCCTTTGATGCGCTCAATCTCGTTCATGGCCACCTGATGGGCAGGCAACTTACGCTTGCGACGGATGATCTGGATGAGCGGTTTGTTCTCGCGCCAATGGGTATAGAGCCACAACAGGATGATCAACAACAGCTGGTTGATGACGAAAAACCAGATGACCGGCTTCCAGTCGTCCCACGAGAAGGGATTGCGCTGGATGTCTTTATTGGGGAAGAACTGATCGACATGAACCGTATCAACAGGAATTGTCATCACCTTCAATGCCAACTGCTTAGACTGGTATGGTTGACCATCTACTTCAACCGTAAACGGGGGCAGCAGCACGAAAGCGGAGTCCCAAGCCGTAATGCTATAACGCTGAATGACCTGCATCCGTTTGCCATCGTCGAGCAGGGTCGTATCAGTACCTAACAGATCCACGACCTCGACTTGCTCGTTGATGGGTTGCATCGGACGGAAATCGGGCATCTTCACCTTCTGCTTGGCGCCGCAGGTGACATCGAGCGTCAGTTCGCGCTGCTCGCCAATGAGCAGCAGCAGCGTGTCAATGCGCGCTTCGAAGACGACCTGCGCAAAGCAAGAGAGGGGAAGGCAAGCGATGAAAATAAAGAATCTTATCTTATTCATGATCTCTGTGCAAAAAGCTTGCGGAGAGCGACGACATAATCTTGATCTGTGCGTACGCTCACATGATCCACATTACTGCGCGTAAACGTGTCCTCGAGGCGTTCCTGGCTCTCGCGCCACCACTGACTATGGGCTTTGCGGACGCGCGAGCTGGAGGTGTCAACCCATTGTAGATGACCCGTCTCGGCATCTTTCACGCGCATCAGCCCCACATTGGGCAGCTCGGCAATACGACGGTCATAGACTTGCACTGCCACCACATCATGCTTACGGTTGGCGATGGTCAACGACTGTCGGAAATCGCGCTCGTCGATGAAATCGCTCAGCAGGAAACAGGTGCAGCGGCGCTTGATGACCTGCGTCAGGTACTCTACGGCTTGCTGAATGTCAGTGCGCTGGCTTTCGGGTTTGAAATCAAGCAGTTCGCGGATGATGTAGAGGATATGCTTACGGCCTTTCTTCGGCGGTATGAACTTCTCGATGTGATCCGAAAAGAAGATGACACCGATCTTGTCGTTGTTCTGAATAGCGCTGAAGGCCAAGGTCGCAGCGATCTCGGTCAGCATATCGCGCTTCGTCTGGACAACGGTGCCGAAGTCAAGACTGGCACTCACATCCACCAGGAGCATGACGGTCAGCTCGCGTTCTTCCTCAAACACCTTGATGAAAGGCTTGTTGAAGCGGGCCGTCACGTTCCACTCAATGTCGCGGATATCGTCGCCGTACTGGTACTCGCGCACCTCGCTGAACGCCATACCACGACCCTTGAACGCCGAATGGTATTCGCCAGCAAAAATGTTGTTCGAGAGTCCGCGCGTCTTGATTTCTATCTGACGGACACGTTTGAGTATCTCAGATGTTTCCATTATGGCACTTCTACCTTGTTGAGAATCTTTGAGATGATTTCCTCTGAAGTAACATTATTGGCTTCGGCTTCGTAGGTGAGCCCGATGCGATGGCGCAATACATCGTGAGCCACAGCACGCACATCCTCAGGAATCACGTAGCCACGACGCTTGATGAAAGCGAAGGCACGGGCTGCCAGGGCGAGGTTGATGCTGGCACGCGGAGAGCCGCCAAATTCGATGAAGTCCTTGATTTCCTTCAAACCATACTTGTCGGGGTAGCGCGTAGCAAAGACGATGTCGGCAATATACTGCTCAATCTTCTCGTCGAGATAGACCTGGCGCACGACCTTGCGGGCTTCAGCAATATCATTAGTGCTGAGCACGGGACGCACCGCCACCTGCTCGCCTGTGATGTTCTGGCGAATGATCTTCTTCTCCTCGTCGAGCTTCGGATAGTCGATGACCACCTTCAGCATGAAACGGTCCACCTGTGCCTCGGGCAGCGGATAAGTGCCTTCCTGCTCGATGGGGTTCTGTGTGGCGAGCACGAGGAAGGGGGCTGGCAATTTGAAGGTCTGCTTGCCAATGGTGACCTCGCGTTCCTGCATCGCCTCGAGCAGAGCGCTCTGCACCTTGGCGGGCGCACGGTTGATCTCGTCGGCGAGGACGAAGTTGGCAAACACGGGGCCTTGCTCCACCATGAACTTCTCGTCCTTCTGCGAGTAGATCATCGTGCCGATGACATCGGCCGGCAACAGGTCGGGCGTGAACTGAATACGGCTGAACTTAGCGTCAATCAGCTGAGCCAGCGTCTTTATGGCTAACGTCTTAGCCAGACCGGGAACGCCTTCCAACAGCACGTGGCCATCGGAGAGCAAACCGATGAGGAGGGATTCTACGAGATGACGCTGACCAACAATCACTTGGTCCATACCCGTCATCAGATTGGTGACGAAAGCGCTCTGACGCTCAATGAGGTCGTTCAGTGCGCGAATGTCAATAGATTCTGCCATTTTTCTTTTCTATTTTTTTGAGTTAACTTATTTCTTTTCCAGTTTGGGGATTAACAGCGGCTTGTTCAAGGGCACGACATCGGGATTGTCGATGTGGTTCATGGCGCAGATGTACACATACAGGTTCTTGTCGCCATAATACTGAATAGCCATCTTCGTAAGCATCTTACCTACTTTCATCGTGTCGTTGGCGAGCACGCCGACGATTGCGTATTCACCGCCTTCAATCTGAGGATAGTCTGCGGCAGCCGAGAGGTCGGGTTTCGCATCGGTTTTTGCTTCGAGGGCTGCTTCGGGAGTTGCTTCGGGTTCAACATCATATTCAACAGTCACGCTATCCTCGGGAGCGGTAGCGACCTCGTCTGTCGATGAGGACACTGAGGCGGCAGGCTGTTCTTGATTGCTGCACAGTTCGGGCAGGGCAACAGGATGCCAATAATAGCCGAGGCAATAGCCAATGACAGTGAACAAAAGGGCGGTTAATACAAACCAAAGGGCGTTATGATGATTTTTCTTTTTCATGTTAGCGAATTTATTAGCGGATTCTTTTGTTGGTGCAGCAGGCTCTAAGACAACCTCTTCTCCTGCGAGCTCTTCCTGATCAACAGTTTCTGTTTCCTCGACGACAGTAGGTTCGGCAGCCGGTTCTTCTGCAGGCAGTTCTTCCTGAATAGCTTCAGGCTGTTCTGCTTCTGCTACAGGCTGTTCCGCTTCTGCTTCAGGCTGCTCTGCTTCTGCTTCAGGCTGCTCTGCTTCTGCTTCAGGCTGTTCCGCTTCTGCTTCAGGCTGCTCTTCAACAATAGTCTCTGCAGGTTGTTCCGCGGTTTCCGTCGCAGGCTGTTCCATGAGCGGTTGAATGTTCTGTTCAGCAACGTCAACGTCTTTTTCCACTGTTTCAGCCACTTCTGCTACGACTTCATCATCGGTAGCTTCCATGAGCGCCGTATCCGTACCTTCGTTGAGGATAACCGTTTCAAATTCAATGAACGGTTTGTTCACCGCATCGCGAAGAACGGGATCAGGCGTGAAGCTGACCTTCGTGTGTCCGGCAATCTCGAAATGCTCACCCGTGTTCACGTTGACGCTCTTCCGAGGTTCCACGTCAATAAGTTTGAACGTTCCTAAGCCTTTCACCTTTATGATGTTATCATGCAGCAGTCCTTCGTCGATCAAGGCGAAGAATGATGCCACAAATTCTTCAGCATAACGCACGGGCATGCTGGCACGGCGCGACAGCCCAGAGGCTAGGTCAGCCATGGTGACTCGTTTCTCGCTCATACCTCGCCTCCTTTCTGCATACGACCTTTCATATTGGATGAGGGCTTGAATCCCAGCACCAATTTGGGAGGTACTAACATGCGTTGACCAGAAGGACTGATGACAACACGTTCGAGGCGCTTCTTCACGTCGAACTGTCCGAAGTCTTTCACGAACAGCGAATTGCCCTCCTCGAGTTGCTCTGTCATCTCAGCAATCAGGTGGTTCACGAGCATTTGCGTGTTGCGCGTGTTCAAACCTTCCTTAGCGGATAGCGCTGCTATAAAATCCTTGTTATTCATGATTAAAACTAATATTTCTTAAGATGCCAACGATCCATAGAGGTCGAAATCGTCGGCACTAGTGATTATGATATCGTAGAATTGTCCGATGATGAGCGGGTTGTCCTTCAGCGGTATCAGCACCTCGGGATCTACTTCCGGCGAGTCGTACTGCGTGCGTCCGACGAAGTATTCGCCCTCCGTGCGGTCGATGATCACGCGTTGTGTGGTACCGACCTTCGCCTCCTGCACCTCTGCTGAAATGCGCTGCTGCAGCCGCATGAGCTTCGAGAGGCGCGCCTGCTTCACCTCTTCAGGGATATCGTCGGCATAATGTTCGGCGCTGTAGGTTCCTTCTTCTTCGCTATAGGCAAAGGCGCCCATACGTTCGAACCGTGCCCAGCGCGTGAAATCCAACAACTCCTCGAAAGCCTCATCCGTCTCGCCCGGATGACCAACCATAAGCGTGGTGCGCAGATGCAGGTCGGGAATCTCACGGCGTATGCGTTCCACGAAGGCATAGGTTTCTTCCTTGGTGATATGACGACGCATGGCTGTCAGCACGGGATCTGCGATGTGTTGCAAGGCGATGTCGAGATAACGGCAGATGTTCGGGTGACGCTTGATGACGTCAAGCAGTTCCCAGGGAAAGTCCGTTGGATAGCCGTAGTGCAGACGGATCCATTCGACGCCTTCGATGTCAGCCATCCGGTCGATGAGCTCGGCAATAGCGCGACGGTGGTAGAGGTCAACGCCATAGAACGTCAGCTCCTGTGCGATGACATTAAACTCTTTGACCCCCATGGCCACCAGCTGACGCACTTCATCGAGGATCTCGTCCATCGGACGGCTCACATGAGCGCCGGTGATGATGGGTATGGCGCAGTAGGAGCAGTGGCGATTGCAGCCTTCGGAGATCTTGACGTAAGCGTAGTGTGAAGGTGTGGTGATGACGCGGTTGGGCTTCAGCGTCTCGTCCCAGGCTTCTCCGAGGTCTGCGAGGAGTTTCGGCCAGTCGAACTTTCCATACCAGCCGTCCACTTCGGGTATCTCCGCCTTCAGCTCGGTGAGATAGCGCTGCGAGAGGCAGCCCATGACGTAGAGCTTCTGCAAAGGAGGCAAGGAAGTGCTGACGGACAAACCGTCAGCCACAGAACCCGCTGCGGGGTACTTGCGCTGCCCCTGCTCGAGAATCACATTGATGCTCTCCTCCTTGGCATCGCCGATGAAGCCACAGGTGTTGACGATGCAAATGCCGCCTTCGGTGCGCTCTGGATCGTGCTGCACACGAAAACCGGCACGACGCAGTTGCGCCATCAGGCGTTCGCTGTCCACGAGGTTCTTGGAGCAGCCAAGGGTGAGAAGGTCAATAGAAGTAGCAGACCCACCACCCGCAGACCCAGCAGCAGATATCCCCCGCGCAGACCCAGCAGCAGATCCACCCCCCTGTCCCTCCTTATGAGGGAGGGGAGTAGAATGTATTGGTGTATTCGGGGTATGAGTCTTCATATTATTGCTTCAAACGAAATTAAAAAAATATTCTTGAAGGTAACCGCTCCCTCCCTTATAGGGAGGGCGGGGTGGGTCTGTGGTGGATCTGCTGGTGGGTCTTTGCGGGTCTTTATTCTCCAAACAAAGAATTCACGAACTCTTTCCTGTTGAAGGGCTGCAGGTCTTCCATACCTTCGCCGAGACCGATGTAACGGACGGGAATCTTGAATTGATCGGAGATGCCGAGCACCACTCCACCCTTCGCTGTGCCGTCGAGCTTGGTGATGGCCATTGAGGTGACATCAGTGGCTGCGGTGAACTGCTTGGCCTGTTCGAAAGCGTTCTGACCTGTGCTACCATCGAGCACCAGCATCACATCATGCGGCGCCTCGGGCACTACTTTTTGCATCACGCGCTTGATCTTCGACAGTTCGTCCATGAGGCCCTTCTTGTTGTGCAGACGTCCTGCGGTGTCGATGAGGACCACGTCCACGTCGTTAGCCACAGCACTCGACAGGGTGTCGAAAGCCACGCTGGCAGGATCGCTGCCCATCTGCTGCTTCACGACGGGCACACCGACGCGTTCGCCCCAGATGACAATCTGTTCTACAGCGGCAGCACGGAAAGTGTCGGCAGCGCCGAGCATGACCTTCAGGCCGGCCTGCTTGAACTGCCAGGCGAGCTTACCGATGGTGGTGGTCTTGCCTACGCCGTTGACACCGACGACCATGACGACGTAAGGCTTCTTGCCTTCCGGAATCTGGAAGCCCTCGGTGTCACTGGTGTTGTTCTCGGTCAGCAGGGCGGCGATCTCATCGCGCAGGATGGCATTGAGTTCGCCGGTGCCAACATACTTGTCTCGTGCCACACGTTCCTCGATCCTACGGATGATGTTCAGTGTCGTATCGACGCCCACGTCCGAGGTGACGAGCACCTCCTCGAGGTTGTCCAACACGTCGTCATCGACCTTAGTCTTACCTGCCACGGCACGCGTCAGTTTACCAAAGAAACTCTCCTTGGTTTTCTCGAGACCTTTGTCCAGCGTCTCCTTCTGCTGTTCCTTATTTTTGGAGAAGAAATTGAAAAATCCCATGTGCATTTCGTTTTAGCGGCTGCAAAGATACACAATTGTTCCTTAAGGAACAAGCGTTTTAGAAAGATTAACTCTACTTTAGGTTTTGAGGTTTTATGGTTGTAAGGTTGTGAGGTGCCCTAAAAACCTAATACCTTCAAAACCTCAAAACCTCAAAACAAAAACTCTCCCCTGACTTCGAGAGCCAGAGGAGAGATTAACATTGATTCCGCAAGCGACACGCAAGGTGTCGACAAACGGATTTTCTGGAAGTTCGGTTTGCGAAGATTAGTTCTTGAAGAATGCCTCGACGGCTTCATTGGGAACCATTTTCTCATCGAAGGCGTAAGAACCTTTTTCGTTCTTCACCATCTTGATGACCTTTGTGTAGCTACGGCCATCGGTCTTACCTGTTTGCAGGGTTGCGACTGTCTTTTTTGCCATGGTGCTTCAGTTTTTACTTGATTTCCTTGTGAACCGTCATGCGCTTGAGAATCGGATTGTACTTCTTCAACTCGAGACGCTCGGGAGTGTTCTTTCTGTTCTTCGTGGTGATGTAACGGGAGGTGCCGGGGAGACCGCTCTCCTTCATTTCAGTGCATTCGAGAATCACCTGTACTCTATTGCCTTTTGCTTTCTTTGCCATTGTTGTTTACGTGTTAAGTGTTAAACGGATGGACAATCGGTGGCTTACTGCAAGTAACCCTTTTCGGCAGCCTGCTTGATAGCAGCGTCGAGACCGATTTTGTTAATCAAGCGCAGGCCAGCAGCCGAGATGTTCAGGCTGATCCAGCAATCTTCCTCTACCCAGTAGAACTTCTTGGTGAAGAGATTCACGTCAAAGACGCGCTTTGTACGGCGCTTAGAGTGCGACACATTATTTCCGTGCATCGCTCTTTTTCCGGTGATTTGACAGATCTTAGACATTTTCTAATCTTTCCTTTTTGTAACTTCCAAAAAATTACTTCTTCCAAACAGGGCGCAAAGGTACAGCTTTTTTCTGAATCCACAAAGTTTTCAGCCTCTTTTTTTCATTCTTCGCCCACGGGGAAGTCATTTTTGAGCTTTTCGAGGAGCATTTTGAGGGCTACAAGGGTCGCATGAGCCACATTTTCTTCGCGTCCATCGTCGCCCGTGAGTTCGCGGACGATGACCTCATCCTTTGTTCCTACGGCCACGAAGATCGTGCCCACGGGCGCCTCCGGTCCTCCGCCGGGACCCGCAAAGCCGGTCACGGCTACCGCATAATCGGTCTGCAGGTGCTCCAAAGCACCGTTGACCATGGCGCGTGCCACATCTTCGCTCACGGCACCCTTCTCGTCGAGCATCTCCTTGGGAACGCCCAACAGCTGCTCCTTCAGTTCGTTGACATACGTGATGACGCCTCCGCGGAAGAAATTACTCGCACCAGGCACGGCCGTGATAGCTGCTGCCACGAGGCCCGACGTGCAGCTCTCGGCTGTCGAAAGCGTTTTGCCGGCACGCCACAGATATTCGCTGATCTCTCTTGAAATAACTTTTGCTTGTACGCTCATAATTTATGCACGACCTTGGTCGTTGTTTAAAGTTTAAGGTTTAAAGTTTAAAGCGCCACACGCGAGAAAGCAGGCGCTTCCATCGGACAGAAATCCTTGTCGGCATACTTGAAAGCACCGGTGATGGCAATCATCGCAGCATTATCTGTCGTAAAGCTGAATTTCGGGATATAGATTGTCCAGCCGTAGCGGCGGGCGTGATCCTTGAAGGCTTCACGCAGTCCCGTGTTGGCGCTGACGCCACCGGCCACAGCCACGTGTTTTATCTTCAAGTCCTTGGCCGCGCGGCGTAGCTTGTTCATGAGGATATCCACGACGGTCTTCTCCAACGACGCCGCCAGGTCTTCCTTGTGATGCTCGATGAAATCGGGATCTTCCTGCAGCCAATCGCGCAGATTATACAGGAACGAGGTCTTCAGACCGCTGAAGCTATAGTCGTAGCCCGGTATAGCAGGCTTCGAGAAATGATAGGCCTCGGGATTACCCTGACGTGCCAGACGGTCGATGATAGGACCGCCGGGATAGCCTAAGCCCATCACCTTGGAACATTTGTCGATGCACTCGCCCGCCGCATCGTCTATCGTCTGACCGATAATCTGCATATCGTTGTAGGCCTTCACCAGCACGATCTGCGAATTGCCGCCACTAACAAGGAGGCAGAGGAAGGGGAAGGGAGGAAGAGAAGACCCAGCAGCAGCCCCACCATCTGCAGACCCACCCCCCTGCCCCTCCCTGTGAGGGAGGGGAGTAGAATGTTCTGAGCAGGCATCCGCTTTGTCTCCATTCTCCTTTATCTTCTCTTCTTGAGAGTGACCACTCTCCCCCTTTAGGGGGAGCGGGGAGGGGGTCTGCTCCCTTATAAAATGCGCCAGCACGTGCCCTTGCAGGTGGTTGACATCAATCATAGGAATGCCTAATGAGGCGGCAAAGCCCTTGGCGAAGCTCACGCCCACGAGCAGCGAACCCATCAAACCGGGACCGCGCGTGAAGGCCACAGCGCTCAGCTCCTCCTTCGTCACGCCTGCCCGTTTCAGCGCCTGATCCACTACGGGTACTATATTTAATTGATGCGCGCGCGAGGCCAGCTCCGGAACGACGCCGCCGTAAGCCTCATGCACAGCCTGCGAAGCCGTCACGTTCGACAACAGGTAGCCATCGCGAATCACTGCCGCCGAGGTATCGTCGCAACTACTTTCTATGCCTAATATGACTATAGGTTTATTCTTCATATTTCATTTTTCACTTTTCACTTTTTCATTTTTCGTTTTTTCAATGCGTCAGCACCTCCACTCCATGTTCCGTCATGACGAACGTATGTTCCCATTGTGCGCTGGGCAGTTCGTCCTCGCTGACGATGGTCCAGCCGTCTTCCTCGTCGCAGAACACCTCGTAGGTGCCCATATTGATCATCGGTTCGATGGTGAAGACCATGCCAGGGACGAGGAGCATACCAGTACCTTTGTGACCATAGTGATCCACGTCCGGCTCTTCGTGGAACTCCAGTCCTACGCCATGACCGGCCAGGTCGCGCACGACGGAGAAGCCGTTCTTGTGGGCGTGCTTCTGGATGGCATTGCCGATATCGCCGACATAAACGTAAGGCTTCGAGCACACCTCCTCGCCTATCTTCAGGCACTCCCACGCCACATCCACCAGCTTCTGTTTCTTTGCCGAGGTCTTGCCGCCCACGACATACATCCGCGAGGCGTCGGCGTAGTAGCCGTCAAGGATTGTGGTGCAATCCACGTTGACGATGTCGCCATTGCGCAGCACCTCCCATTCGTTGGGGATACCGTGGCACACCACCTCGTTGACACTCGTGCAGCACGACCGGGGGAAGCCCTCGTAGCCCAGGCAAGCCGAAGTGGCGCCGTGGGCTGCCGTGTATTCCGCCACGAGATCATCGATTTCCTGCGTACACATGCCGGCATGGATCTTGTCGGTCAGCATATCCAGTATGCCCGTGTTGACGACTCCCGCCCGGCGGATGCCCTCGATCTGCTCGGGCGTCTTAATGAGTGCACGTGACGGCACTACCTTGCCGCGCTCCTGCGCAGCCAGGATGATACGGTCCATTTCAGTCAGTTCCTGACCCTTCGGCACCGTCCAAAACATCTTCTTTTTCTTGTTCACGGGTGCAAAGGTACGACTAACTGAGCGAAATGCAAAAGAAAACTCCGTTTTTCTTTTCTTTTACCCGAAAAATATTCACACAGGTGTGTCGCCTCCGAAGTTTCCTTATTTCAGAACTCAATGACGACGAGGCTGTAGGGAGGAAGAGAAAGGGAGGGGGTGAGGGATGTGAGGGTTGAGGGTTGGGGCTTAGCGTCGGTGGCATCCCAGTTGCCGGAGAGTGTAGTGATGCGGGCTGTGGCAGGCAGGGAAAGGGCTGCAGCATCAAGCTGAGCATCAACGGCGACGGGCAGGAGGTTGACGAGCTTCACGTAGGTGCGACCCGTACGGCTGTCGTGCACGGTGCTGGCGACGAGGCGGCGCAACGCTTCTGGCGAAAGGGAACGGGATTGACCGTCGTGCTGATGAGCTGCCGTGATCGTCGTAGGCAGATAGCGGTCGCCCTGGCTCTGTCCACAGAGGAGCTGAGCGTAGTAATCGACGGTGGGATAGACCGTGGCGTTGTCAAAATAGATGAGGTCGGGATTCCATTGCGTGTGACCATGCTTAGCCAGCAGGGGGGCGTAGGAACTCATGGCCACGACGTCGCCATTGCGTTCGAGGTTAAGGATGTGAAGGGCACAGGTGAGCGCCGTCTGAATGGTGGATTTACGCCCGGGGCCGTGGCTGGCATATTCGCCGAGATAGACCTTCGAGGCCGAGCGGTCGTAGTGGTCGTAGTAGTCCTGATTGTTGATATACCAGCCCGGCGCAACATAATAGTGCTCATCGACCATGTCGATGTGGTTGTCCTTGGCCAGTCGCCATCCCTGCTCGTAGTCGCTGCCCTCGAAGAAAGGACCTACGGTGCCGCAGACGATGATGTCGGGATAGCGCTGCTTGACGGCCTCGATGATGGCGAGGTAACGCTCGGTGAACACTTCAGAGATGAGATCCTCATTGCCGATGCCGAGGTATTTGAGGTTGAAGGGCTTGGGGTGACCGGCTTCGGCACGCATACGTGCCCATTTGCTGGTCTTAGGATCACCGTTTGCCCATTCGATTAGGTCGAGAATGTCCTGCTTGTACTGTTCGAACTCGGGGCCGAAGGGAATACCGCCCTGCTGGCCGCCACCGCCGGTGCTGCTGTTCTGACAAGGCACGCCGGCAGCGAGGACGGGCAACGGCTCGCAGCCGAGGTCCTCGCAGAACTGGAAGAACTCGAAGAAGCCGAGGCCGCGCGTCTGGTGGTACCCCCAAATGTTGCGCAGGGGCTGACGTTCCCACATCGGGCCTATGGTTTGCTTCCAATGGTAGATATTACCGAGGCCGTCGCCGTGGGTGACGCAACCTCCGGGAAAACGCATGAAGCGCGGATGGAGGTCGGCCAGTGACTGAGCGAGGTCGGCACGCATACCATTCTTGCGATTCTTGAAGGTTTTCTGCGGGAAGAGGCTGACGAAGTCAATGGCTACGCGCCCTGCGGCGGTGGGTTGGATAAGGAGATGAGCATCGGCGGCATCTTCCTTCGCCGTGATGACGGCCTTCACCTGCCGCCACGAAGCCGAGGGCGCTGCGAGCGTCGTCTCGCCGATGATGCGGTCGGCCTGGCGAAGCTGAACGCGTAACTTGCCAGCCTTGCCGGAGAGCTGATGGGCGAAGAGGCTGACATCGTAGCGCTCGCCCTTGCGAACGACGATACCGTCGAAGCCGTCGTTCTCGAGCGCTGCGCCTGGCGTAGTGACGTCGAGCACGGCATAATGCTGCTGGTTGGCGTGCAGGGGTTCGTCGGTGGCGATGGCAAAGGTCATCCCTTCGCCGCTGACGGCCCACGAATTGGTCAGCGTCCAGTTGGGCTCGCGGCCGCCGTCCTTGGGGTCGTACTCGAAGTCGCGATTCTGAAGGAGCTCGGCGTAAAGACCGCCGTCGGCGCTGTAGTTGATATCCTCGAAGAAGATGCCGAGGAGCTTGTCGGAGATGGCCATTGGCGCTGCGCCGTCGATGGCGACACGAGCAGTAACGCGCTGCGAGAGGAGATCCTTGAAGCGCACCTGGTCATCGGCCAACGACTCGTTGTTGCGCCGGTTGCGCTCGTTCTGCGCTATCTTAGCGTTCTCCATCGCCTCGACCATGGCGTATGGCACGCGGTTGACGGAGCCGCGGAACGTGCGTCCGTCGATGACGCCATCATGCAAACCGGCATCGTAGGCTTGGAAGCGCTGGCGCACAGCTTCAGTCGTTGGCAGGAAGGGATAATCCTGCGGCAGCCAATGGATGAGGTCGCGGGAGCGAGCCACGGCATATTGATTGGCGCTGTCGTTGAGACGGAACTCCAGGATCCACGAACCGTCGCCGGCCGGCATGAGAACCGGCGTGTGCATCTTTTTCTCGCGTCCCCATGCGCCGTAGTCGCTGCTTACAAACGCAGCGCCGTCGGCAATGTGTTTCCACGTTCTGCCGTTGCCCGACCAGGCAAAGGAGAGACCGCGCCCGGGGTCGGTGTTGTAGGCGAAGAGATAGACGGAATCGGGTACGTTAGCCCGAAGGGATGAAGAACAAAGCGTGAGGAACAACGCGAGGAAAAACGAACGACGGCGCATGGGAGCGTGGTTTTAGGAGTTGGAATGGGGATTACTGAGCAGCGCGCTGGACGAAGGGGATGGTGTCAACGATGAACTTACCGGTGGAGCTGTTGGCACCCATCGTGCTGAGGAAGAGGGTATCGTAACGTGCTGAGTGCGTCAGGTTGGGTTCAATGGCGAGGTTGATGCACTGGCGACCGCTGTGGCCTTGAGCGACTGCGGGCTTGATCCACGAGTTGCGAGTGCCCTGCAGCTTCCAGTCGGCTTGGACGGTGAACACGATACTGTCGGTTGGGGCATTAGCCAGCACGACCAGTGAGGAGAGGGAGTCGCGCGAGGTGAGCACGGTGTGAGTGTCATCGCTGACAACGTAACGAAGAGGACGCGTGACGTTGAGGTAAGGCAGCTGGATGAAACCGCCGCTGCAGGTGAACTCGCCCGCACCGAGGTCAACGCGCACAGTGCGTTTCCTGCCCGTTGTGTTGGACGTGAAACGGACGGGGCCGCTGACATAGTAGATGGCACCTTTTTCCATCTTGAAATCGGGCTGCATAAGTTCGCCGTCCATCGTGCACCAATCCTTGTCGGAATCGGAGTAGTCGAGCGTGAGCTTCCACGGCTCAGTCGTAGCGAAGACAATACTGTCAACGAACTGGTCGGCGTAAACACGTTTGTAGCCTAAGAAATAAGGATCGGACTGAGAATTGGGATAGACGAACTGCACGTAGTGGTTTCCTGTTTCGTTGTTGCAACCCCAAAGGATGAGGCCGGAAAGGAGGAGGAGGGAGAATGAACGGAAGTGTCTCATAATCATATATGTGTTAATGCGTTAATACCATTGAATGGAGTTGGTGTAACCGCTGCTCTTCTTCCATCGCAGGGCATCAGCCAGGGTCGAGGCGTTGGCCTGGAAAGTGAAGTTGTAGGAGGTATAGGGCGAGATGACCACGCTGCACGACATATTGAAGCAATGGAGGTCGCGCGAGAGGGAGGCGGTGGTCATCGAGAGCTTGTGGAAATTGAAGTCGTAGCCCGACGACCACGAGATATTCCATCCGGAGGCAATCTGGATGTTGCCCGAGAAGTTGAGCGTGTGGGTCAACTGGAAGGGATAGCGCATTCGCTTGGGGTTGATCTCGGCAGAGGTGTTCTCGCGCATGGAAATACCATAGGAGAGGGAAACGGACCACGGCAGCTGGAACTTGACATAGCCGTCGTCGTCGAGCGAGCCCTGCCCACTCTTAGCGCCCCGCTGCCCCTTCGTGAGTTCGGGGTCCATATTGGATTCGTTGATGTCGGTCTCCTCCTCCTCTTCGTCTTCACTGTTCTCTTCGGCGGTCTGCTCCTTCTCCTTGTTCTTGCCCGTAATCTTATCCCAGAGTTTCTTGAACGTCTGGTTGTTAAGGGTGTAGGAGAGGTTCTGACTCATGCCTTGGAAACGTCCGAAGCGGCCGTAGCTGTACTCGGTGCGATTGCCCACATAGACACCTCCATTCTCGTTGAACTCGTAGGCATAGGTGGCAAACTGGGCATTGAGCGAGAAGGTGTAGCTCTTGGTGAGTTTGAGGCGAATACGCATATTCAGGTCGGAGAGCGGTTTCTCCTTAGCTGCCATATTATAGGACATAGATGCACCAAGCTCGTCGATGAGGCTCACCTTCTTGGTGGAGTCGTTGGCGGTGCGCAGCTTCATCTCGAGGTTATTGCCTATGTCGATGTTGATACTACCATTCATTCCCTTTCCCGGCACGCCGTAGAGCTGACCTTGGAAGGGAGAATAGGATACGGTGCTGACGTTGCCGTCCTTGTCGGTCTTGACATACGTGTCGTAGAAGCCGAACCCCGAAGCGCCGAAGTCGGGGGCATAGGAGAGGCTGATGGTCGGCGTGAGGACATGGCGAATGGCCATGATCTTCTTGCCAATCAGCGGCGTATAGGTGCCGTAGAGTTTCGTTGACGCCGAGAGCGAGAAATTGAAATCATATACGTTATAGAAGCCATAGGTCGTGTCGGCCCTTTCCTTCTGGGCACTCTCGTTCCACGAACGGTTGACCTTGTGGGTGTACATACGATCGGTGAAGGTGAACGAGGGCGTCACATTAATGTAATTAAGGACGCTGAATGAGGCGTTGACGGGAATCTGATGGCGCATACCATTCTTCCAGTCCTTGATGAAATTGGACTTGAGGAGTTTGTCCTCCTTGGTGGCGATACTGTTGGAGAACGTTCCGGTGTAGCTCATCGCTATCTTCTCGTACCATCGTTCGGCACCTACTTTCTTCTTGCGCTTGAAGGGATTGAAGCGGGCAAGAGAGATATTGAGCGAGGGCAGCGTCATCGAGATGCTGGAATCGCGCACGTTCTGCGACAGGTTCATCGTGGCGGAAATCGTTAGACCGATGTCGGCAAACGAACGGCTGTAGGAGATGGAGGACGTACGGGTGCTTTGGCTGCGAGCCTGCGGATTGTAGCGCGAATTGATATTGTTCTGCTCGAAGCTCGACGTGGCGAAATTGACGCTGGCGGAGAAGCTCTGCGCCGGATTGGCCTTGGAATCCTGACGATGGCTCCATTGGAACTTGAAGCTCCTCGAAACGGAGTAGTCGGGCATATTACGCTCACCCTCGACCGTGTTCTGGAAGGCGAAATTGACCGAACCGCTGAAACGGTAGCGCTTCTTGTAAGTGCTCTGTGCCGAAATGCCCCACGAACCTTTCGTGTAGATCTCGCCTAAGAGTTTTAAATCGACGCGGTCGCTGATGGCCAGATAGTAACCGCCGTCGCGAAGGTAGAAGCCGCGCGTCGATTCGTCGCCATAGGTCGGCATGATGATACCGCTGGAATAGGTGTTGGAGAAGGGGAAGAAGCCGTAGGGGATGGCCAAAGGCAGCGGCACGTCCTCAACGACGAGGTAAGCGGGACCGAAAACCACATCTTTGCCGGGTCGCACCTTGGCACGGGAAAGGGCAAGGTAGAAGTGAGGATGCTTGGCATCGCAGGTCGTGTACTTGGCATGAGCGACATACATCGTACCCGCCGAGTCACGCTTGCTCTCCTGACTGGTCATGTAGCCCTCGCCCTGCTCGGTGAATACGTTATGGATGAAAGCCTTACGCGTCTTGAAGTTATAGGCTATATCATCGGGCTCATAGGTGTCTTCGCCTTGCTTGAACGTGGGCGGAACGACCATATTACCCAAGGAATCGCGCGTGCCGTAAGCATGAACGATACTGCTGTCCACGCTCATGGAGATGAGGTTAGACGAGAGTTCCAGGTTCTGGTAGTTCACCTTGGCGTCGCCGTAGAAATTGACACGATTGAGGAGATAGTCAAAGGTGATGGAGTCCTTGGCCTTGAAATCCACGGGCGCATCCAACGCGTTCTTGCTCTGCTTCGAGGAATCGATCTTCAAGGTGTCAACTCCCGTGTGACCCGAGCGGCCGAGATAGACGGTGTCGCCACGGACGATCAGGAATCGTGTGGAATCGTTGAGGATGCGCTCGGCCAGCGAATCCATACTTAGCGTGTCATGCTGCAAGGCATTCGACAGCTTGCTCAACGAAAGGGAGTCCACAACGCCAAGGCTGTCGAGCTTGGTCAACGTGGAGTCGATGATCGCCACGAGCGTGTCGGACGAGGGAATCACGGCAGCAACGGCTTCGGCGACGGCATCCGTCAGCGCCGTGTCGCCGATCGTGGTGGCTGGAACGAGGGAATCGACGGGCTGCCCGAGGCGCCCGGTGGTGTCAAGCCGTACGCTGCCTTGTGCAGAAACAGCAGAACGCTCGCTACGCGGAGCTGTCGTGGAACAGGCGGCAACGAGGATGGCGAGTATGCTGGCAATGAGCCATCTAAGGGTTAAATGTCGATTCACTTCTAAGTAAGAATGGCGCACCTTGCGCGAAATCTCGTGCAAAAGTACACTAACTCGCGCGCATAAACAAATAATTTAAGGGTTATTTGCGCCTTTTGCACAGATTTTAGGATTCGGGGCGCATGTAGGGTCAGTCCGCAAAGCGCTCCAACCAAGCCTTCATGCGCTGTACGCTCTCGTCGCCGAACTTCTCCAAACTGCGCAAAACTTGCTCCGGCGTACGGGTTCGCTCGAGGTGTGTCTTTGAGAAAAACTTGTCGGCGTAGCAGATGATCTGTTCCTCTAAAGTCTCGGGGAGGTAATCGCGGACGGGCAGCGGTAATTGCTGGCTGACGATGGCCTCGGCGGTCAGACCAGTGCCAGTGTGGCGCTCGGCGACACGGGCATGAAGGGGAAGTCCCTCGCGGCGCAACAGTTCGGCGCCAAGAAGACCATGACGGATGTATGGCTCATGGCCAAAACACTGAATGCCAGGAGCATCGGTGAGGAAAATACCGATGTCATGGAGCATTGCGGCTTCCTCGAGGAAACGCAGATCAAGACAAAACTCGGGATGACGACGAGCTACGTCAAGCGCGAAATCAGCAACGCTGCAGCTGTGGGTCAGGAGTATGTGACGCAACGGTTCGTTGTCGGCGTAGTACTTATCGACAACAGCCAGCCAGCATGAAGGATCGGAAGAGGTTATCGCAGATTCCATTTCTTTCCGTTTTGAATGATGATACCACGGGTGCTTCGTTGAGCCGGACGGCCGGACAGGTCAAAGGCGGGATACATAACCGATGAGCCGGCTTCGGAAGCGCGATTGTCGATGCCGACCGGGATGCTTGTCCAGAAATCGGCCTCGGCCTTTACGACCCAAGGACAGCGTAATAAGAAATGATAGCGCGTCTCGGGCTGCAGATGACGAAAGGTGACCGTTCGCACTTCCTCCGCGCCGCCGGCCAAATCGACCACCCACCAATGACGGAGATCTTCCTCCTGACCATCGGGAGCCAACGACAAAGTGACCAAAGAACCAGCGAAGCCCGAAGTGGCACGGTTGGCTACGGGCACCGAGATCGTGGCCTCATATTCACCTCCGTCTGTCGGCTTCACCTCGACCGTCGCACTACCCCACTCCAGCCTTGGTGGCTTGCCCTGACCAATCGTCACGGGCATCGTGAAAGGAATCGTTTCATCGTCATGAGAGATGCCCAGCAGGCGGTCGCCCTTCTCCGTGAACCGAAGATAGACGCGCTGCGAGCGCGACTCATGAGGCTGGAGGGTGAGGGCAGAAAGTCCAACGTAATCGGCCTGATAGAAGACGGCCGTGTCGGTGGGCAGATAGGTCATCACCTCGTAGGTGTAGGTGACGGTCTGGTCGCCGGTGTTCAGGAAATGGAAGTCAGCAGGGACGAAGCCCTGAAGGTCGGGCTCGCGAAGGAACGTAACGTCTTGAAGCTGAACGCCCAAGGCATCAAGGCTCATCGTGTCCAAAGCAAGCGGCTCCACATCAGGCGAAGGATGCATCATGAGCAACGACTGATTGCAAAAGAACCCTTCGGGAACACCCGTGGTGTCGTCGTCGTAAGGTTCCCAGGGAGTCAGCCAGTCGAGGTCATACCAACCATCGTAGTTGCCATTATAGCCCCAGTTGACATGATAATACCCGCGAGCATCAACGCCATCGATGTTGAAAGCGTGACCGCTGAGTTCCATATTATGACCCGTGTAGGCCACGGGGCGGCCACTGCGCAATTCGTTCTGAATCAGCGCGTGCCAGCGCTCGGGGGTGTAGAACACGCGATCGGTGCAGCGCACCATTCCGTAGCCGAAAGCTCGCTTCAGGGGCTCCACGGCATTGTAGGTGTTGGCACCCGAAGAATGAAGCCCGTAGTTCATCCTCACAGCCATGCCACACGCCAGCGACACCAAAGCGATGGCACTGCCCTGATCTTCGTTCCACCCTTGGCGATAGTCGAGAAGATAGTTGTCCCAGTCGAAGCGAGTACCGGGCATTAGGTCGTCGATAATATAGTTGTCTGTCTTCCAGCCGTGCAGCGTATCGAGCAACGCTTCGGGATAACGATAGTATGCCATGATTTGCTCGATGCAGGTGGCCACACAGCCTGATAGGCAGCGCTCTTCGCTCACCGTGCCGTCGTCATAAGTCCATCGAGGACACAGCAGGTTGTACGGAGCCTCCTGGTCGCGAATCGACGACAGCAGCGGAGCAACAGGCTGGATGGGCGCTGAGTTCCCTTCCAACGACCGCCGAACAAGCCGTGCCTGAGAGGAACTTTGACGGTTGGAAGACGGACGGAACGCCAACGAACGCCCGCGAATCAGTTCACGCAGCGACGGGGGCATCAAGACCGTGCGCTCTATGCCGTGTGCCAAAGGTTCGCCATCAAGCCACAAGTCGCTTTGCGCAAACATCGGGCCGACAGCCACCAACGGCAGCAGGAGAAGAGCTAACAACCGGCGCATGAACGGATTATCTACAGGAGGCTATGATGTCAAGGCACTCGCGGCATTTGTCGGTCACGTACTGCCAATCCTCGGCGGCAACTTTCTCCTTCGGGAACAGTTTCGACCCCATACCGACGCAGAAGACGCCAGCCTTGAACCAGGCGCGCAGGTTTTCGGCATCGGGCGAAACGCCACCCGTGACCATCACCTTCGACCAAGGCATTGGAGCCATCAGACCTTTCACCATGTTAGGTCCATAGACATCGCCGGGGAAGAGTTTGGTCAGGTCGCAGCCCAGCTCCTGAGCTTTGCCGATCTCGCTGACGCTGCCGCAACCGGGGCAGTAAGGCACGAGACGACGGTTGCAGACAGGCGCGATTTCGGGATTGAACAGCGGACCGACGACGAAGCAGGCGCCGAGCTGCAAATACATTGCAGCCGTGGGTGCATCAACGACGCTGCCGATGCCCAACGCCAGTTCCGGACATTCCTTGGCGGCAAATTTCACACATTCGGCAAACACCTCCTGCGCGAAGTCGCCACGATTCGTGAACTCGAAGGCGCGCACACCGCCATCGTAGCAAGCCTTGATGACCTGCTTGGCGACCTCGGCATCCTTGTGGTAGAACACTGGCACCATCGGTGCCTCCTTAATCTTGCTGAGAACAGCTAACTTATCAAAACGAGCCATCTGATTCTATTTGGTAATTTGACTATTAGACAATTGTCCAATTAAGTTATCGTTGCACGCGACCGCTGGCGTTGCCGCCAGCCAGGGATTCCACTTCCTCGACGCTGACGAGGTTGAAATCTCCGTTGATGGTGTGCTTCAAAGCGCTGGCTGCTACGGCAAACTCGAGCGCCTCGCCCTGCGTGGCCTTCGTCAGCAAGCCGTGGATCAAGCCGCCGGAGAAGCTGTCGCCACCACCGACGCGGTCGATGATCGGGCTGATGTCGTAGCGCTTCGACTGGTAGAACTCCTTGCCGTCGAAGATGAGGGCCTTCCAACCGTTGTGTGTAGCCGAGAAACTCTCGCGGAGCGTGCTGACAACATATTTGAAGCCAAACTCTTCGCGCATCTGACGGAAGATGCCTTCGTAGCCGGATGCATCGGTCTTGCCACCCTCGACGTCGGCATCAGGCTTGAAGCCGAGGCACAGTTCTGCATCCTCCTCGTTGCCGATGCAAACATCGACATACTGCATCAAGGGGCGCATGATTGAGATGGCTTTTGCGCTCGTCCACAGTTTCTTGCGGAAGTTGAGGTCCACGCTCACGGTGACACCGTGACGCTTGGCAGCCTCGCAGGCCAGACGCGTCAGCTCAGCTGCCTTGTCGCTAATGGCAGGGGTAATGCCACTCCAGTGGAACCAGTCGGCGCCTTCCATGATCTGGTCGAAATCGAAATCCGAAGGTTCGGCTTCAGCGATGGCGCTGTGAGCACGGTCGTAGATAACCTTCGACGGACGCATCGAGGCACCAGTCTCGGCGTAGTACAAACCGATGCGATCGCCGCCGCGAACGATATAACGCGTGTCAACGCCATAGCGGCGCAGCGCGTTGACGGCAATCTGACCAATCTCATGCTTGGGCAGCTTCGACACGAAATAAGCCTCGTGACCGTAGTTGGCCAGAGAGATAGCCACATTAGCCTCACCGCCACCTGGGATGATGCGGAAGCTCTCGCTCTGAATAAACCTGTCGTTGCCTGAAGGGGAAAGGCGAAGCATAATCTCGCCTAAAGTAACAATCTTCATAGATGGAATACCTGATTGATGAATGAATGATTATAAATTCGCTGCAAAGGTAATAAAAAGTTGATAGTTGATCGTTGATAGTTGAAAGTTTTTGCCTTTTTGCGCCATTATTTGTCATTTATCATTATTATTTATCATTTATTCATTAAAAATGCGTACCTTTGCGACCTGAACCGTCAAATCGTCAATCCGTATGAACAAGGGTTTGTTAGCCCTCAGTCCCTTAGCCGTCTTCCTGATCGTTTACGTGGGAGTCAGCGTCGTTGCGGGTGATTTCTACGCCGTCCCCATTAGCGTAGCTTTCCTCGTCACGAGCCTGTACGCCATTGCCACGACGCCACACCTGTCCCTTCGCCAACGCATCGATATGTTTTCGACGGGCGCCGGCCATCCCGACGTGATGCTAATGGTCTGGATCTTCATCCTTGCCGGAGCCTTTGCGAGTTCGGCCAAGGCCATGGGTGCCATCGATGCTACGGTTCAACTGACGCTTCAACTATTGCCCGATAACTTATTGTTATCCGGCCTTTTCCTTGCCTCATGTTTCATCTCGCTTAGCATTGGCACGAGCGTCGGCACCGTCGTTGCGCTGACGCCTATCGCCGCCGGTATCGCTGAGGCCACGGGAGCCTCCGTTCCCTTCGTCACGGCGGTGGTCGTCGGCGGTGCGTTCTTCGGCGACAACCTCAGTTTCATCTCCGACACGACCATCCTTGCCACACGCACTCAGGGCTGCCGCATGAGCGACAAATTCCGCGTCAACTCCATGATTGTCGTTCCTGCCGCTGTCGTCGTGCTGTTCATATACGTTGTCATGGGTTCGCAGATCCACAGCCTTCAATCTGTCCCTGACGTCGATATCTTCAAGGTGCTGCCTTACCTCGTCGTGCTCATCACCGCCATCGCGGGTCTCGACGTGATGGTCGTGCTCGTCGTGGGCATCATCCTGAGCGGTATCATCGGTCTGGCCTATGGTTCCTACGACCTCCTGGGTTGGTTCAGCGCCCTTGGCGAAGGCATTGCGGGCATGAGCCAGCTCATCATCGTCACGATGCTCGCCGGCGGTCTCATCGCCCTCATCCGCCACGGCGGCGGCATTGACCTCATCATACGTCTGCTCACACGGCGCGTCCATGGTCCTCGCGGCGCACAGCTGACGATCGGTGCATTGGTTATCTTCACGGACATCTGCACGGCCAACAACACCGTGGCCATCCTCACCATCGGCCCCATCGCCCGTGAGATCGCCGACCGCTACGGCGTTGATCCTCGCAAGAGCGCAAGCATCCTCGACACCTTCTCGTGCTTCGCACAATCCATCATTCCCTACGGCGCACAGCTGCTGATGGCCTCGTCGCTCGCCGCCGTCAATCCCTTGCAGATTATACCTTATTTATATTATCCCTTCACGATGGGCCTCTTCGCCTTCCTCGCGATCCTCTTACGCTATCCCCGCAAATACAGTTAAACTCGTCATGATTATCTCCCACTACTTCCCCACCCTCACCGCCGAACAGCTCGACCGCTTCGCCGCCCTCGATGCACTATACCACGACTGGAACGCCAAGATCAACGTCATCAGTCGCAAGGATATCGACAACCTCTACGAGCACCACGTGCTCCACTCGTTGGGCATCGCCGAGATCATCCGTTTCCGTCCCGGCACTCGCGTGATGGACCTCGGCACCGGCGGTGGCTTCCCCGGCATCCCGTTGGCGATTATGTTTCCCGAAGTGCACTTCCATCTCGTCGATTCCATAGGCAAGAAGATTCGTGTGTGCAACGAGGTCATCGAAGCCCTCGGACTGCAGAACGTAACTACTCAACACGCCCGTGCCGAGGAGATTAAATACGCGAAGAGTCCGAAAAAGGCCAAGCGCGACGAGGAGACCGTTCCTGCTGAAGGCGTGCAGCCCGCACGCTTTGACTTCGTCGTCAGCCGTGCCGTCATGCCGCTGGCCGACTTGGTCAAGATCAGCCGACCGCACATCGCACAGAACCCCAATGCCGGCAATGCCCTCCCCAACGGGCTCATCGCCCTCAAGGGCGGCGAACTGGAGCACGAGGCAGCAGCCGTCCGCGGCGAGAAGCTCATCACGCCCCTCTCCGACTTCTTCCAGGAAGAGTATTTCCAAACCAAGAAAGTCGTTTACGTCCAGCTCTAATCAATCATCAATCATCATTGACCTTCGGTCGAGCCTGCTCACGCTCGGGATAGTTCAAGCGAGCTTGACTCTCCTCTCGCTTAATCGCAGTCTTTTTCATTCTTCATTCTTCATTCTTCATTCCTCATTCTTCATTCCTCCATTCCTCCATGCTTACCATCAAGGCCTTCACGTTCAATCCACTCGGCACGAACTGCTATGTCGTCAGCGACGAGACGCACGAAGCTGTCATCATCGACTGCGGCGCGCTCTACGACGAAGAGCGGGCAACCATCTCAGACTACCTCGACATCAATGAGTTGCACCCCGTGGCGCACCTTCTCACGCACGCTCATTTCGACCATCTCTGGGGTGCTGCCTTCCTGCATGAGCGCTACGGCCTTGCCGCCCGCTGTCCGGAGGGCGACCTGCCGCTGTTCAACAACGTTGAAGGTCAGATGCGCGGCATCCTCGGAGGTTATGCCATGAATTGTGCCACGGGTCCTACCGGCGACGCCATCACGCCCGACACCATCGTCCGCTTCGGCACGCATGCCCTTTCCGTCATCGCCACACCCGGCCACACTCCCGGCGGCGTATGCTACTACTGCAAGGAGGAGCGCGTCCTGTTCTCCGGCGACAGTCTCTTCCGCATGAGCATCGGACGCACAGACTTCCCCGGCGGCAACCATTGGGATCTCATCAAGGCGCTTCATCAGCTGCTGAAGGAACTGCCCGACGACGTCATCGTCTATCCGGGCCACGGACCGCAGACCGACGTGCTCACCGAACGAACCAACAATCCCTACCTCTAAAAACCGTCCGCAACACGCAACTTTCCATAGGACTTGAGTCCTCCCCCCCACGGGGGGAGATAGAGAGGGGCTTCCCCACGGGGGAAGATAGAGAGGGGCTTCTTTACAAGTCGTGGTGCAGCAGCCTGTAATTGGCCATTTCCTCATATTTCGTACCCGGACGACCGTAGTTGGCGTAAGGATAGATGCTTATGCCGCCACGGGGCGTGAACAGCCCGATGACCTCGATGTACTTGGGATCCATCAGCTTGATCAAGTCCTTCATGATCTTGTTCACGCAGTCCTCATGGAAATCGCCATGGTTGCGGAAGCTGAACAGGTACAGCTTCAAGCTCTTCGACTCCACCATCCGCTCGCCGGGCAAGTAGTTGATGCGGATCTCCGCGAAGTCAGGCTGACCCGTGATGGGACACAGGCTCGTGAACTCAGGACAGTTGAAGCGCACCCAATAGTCATTGTCTGGGTGCTTATTCACAAATGTTTCCAGCACTTCGGGAGCGTAGTCGCTCTTATACTCCGTCTTGCGTCCAAGAGCTGTCAATCCTTCTTTTTCTCTTTCTTGCATAAATATTTAAGTTTTCGTTTTCGTTATAGTTTTCGTTTTAGTCTTCGTTACAACGTTACTTTTATTTTTCACTTTTCACTCTTTCACTTTTCACTTTTCACTTTCCATTGTCTTCGTCATCGTACCACCAGCGCCAGCGTGTCAGCTTCCACTCGGGCCTCCAGCCATTCTTCGAGACGCCGGCCTTGCTCTGCATCGAGGCGCTTGCCGTCAGCCAGCGTCACGACAGCCATCGTCAGTGGCGTGCCGCCATCGGCGGCGGCGGTGTCGGTGAGCACCTCCGTCGTGCGTGCCAGACTGATAGCTGCCACGTCGGGATACAACGCACGCAGCTCGGGGCGCAGCTGCTCAGCCAGGCGGTTGAGGCGCTGATAGTCGTCCAGAGCCACCTCGAGGGTTCGAATCTGCTGGTTCTGCTGCAAGGTCGTGCGAGTGAGGTCCGTTTTAGAATGCTGCAACTCGCCTAACAGGTGGGTGAGGCTGTCGCTCTGCGTGCCTTGCACGACGTTCAGCTCATAGTCCGCCAAACCATATTCCGACAGGCGTTCGCGAGCCGTCTCAATCTGCTCGGCCTCCACCTCGCGACCGATCACCGCCACGCTGATGGTACAGGCGTCGCGGTCGGCGCTTCGCGAAAGAATCTGCGTGCCGGGCCACGAGAGTTCAGCCTCCGTGAAGCTGGCTAAGCGCTGCTCGAAAAGACTTCGGCGAACCAGCGAGAAAGTCATGAAGCCCGCTGGAACGAGGGTCAGCACAACGAGAAACATAAACATCCGCCGCGCACGCACGGCACGCTCCTTATTAACCTCCTGATGAACCTTGAATTGCATCAGACGCACACCCAGAAAAGTGGCTCCGGCGATGAACACGGTGTTGATGAAAAACAGGTAGAAAGCGCCAAGGAAATAAACCCATTGTCCCGTGGCCAATCCGTAGCCCGCCGTGCACAGCGGCGGCATGAGTGCCGTAGCGATAGCCACGCCGGGGATGACATTTCCTTTGCCGCCGGTGGCGATTGCCACGATGCCTGCCGCACCGCCGAAGAAGGCGATAAGCACGTCGTAAAGCGTCGGAGAAGTGCGAGCCAGCAACTCGCTCTGCAGCTCACGATAGGGCGACAGAAGAAAATAGACCGTAGCCGTAGCCACGCTGAAGAGGGTGGCAACAGCGAAATTCTTTGCCGAAACACGCAGCAGGTCAAGGTCGTTGATACCGACAGCAAGACCCATACCCACGATAGGTCCCATGAGGGGCGAGATGAGCATCGCGCCGATAATGACTGCCGTCGAATTGACGTTCAAGCCCAGCGAAGCGATGAAGATGGCGAAGATGAGAACCCACAGTTGAGCGCCGCGGAACGAGGCGTCAGCACGTATATTTGCAATCGTCTGCTCCTCGTCAACCTTGTCTGCACGCAAATCAAAATAGCGGCGAAGGATTTCCTTGATATTCATAAGCGAAAACTTCTAATTCGCGGCAAAGATAGTAATAAAATGATAATTAAAGACCAATCAAATCATTTTTTTCTTATCTTTGTTCGCGAAATGTGCTATACGAACATGAATAAAACCTTTTTTATACTCTGACTACTCCTATCAAATATCCGTTATCTAACTTCTTGAAGAGCTCCTTGTCTATAATGCTTCCTGCTACTTTCAAGAACTCCTTTAACTCCAGATACTTGAGTTACCAGAATATACACTTTTACACTCAAAAATACACCCCAAAATACACTAAATTTTCCGATATTATAATACTGAAATACAATGCATTAAATATAGAAGAGTGTATTAGTGTATGAATTTTCATTATATTTTCGTATGAATATAAAATAAAGAGTGATGAGTTAGCACGAATGACGGGTGCTGCCATAACGAATGACGGGTGCTGCTATAACGAACAGCCGCTAGCACCGGAACGTCCTAACGTCGAAACATGAACGTTCAATGGTGTAAGTTGTTCGGTCGCGAGCGAACAACCTACACCGTTAGAAGATTATTCATGGCTCTCGATAGCCTATCCTGCCGACGAATCTTCACGATATGCGATACAACTGCATGTTAAACGGCAGAACACCGTTCCCTCTGTTTATTCTCTATATAAAGACAAGCACATCATTCTAATGCCTACGCATCACCCGCCCTGTTGACGGTAGAACTATCTTTGTTGTTGTTAATTCACCAAAAGCCAAAGGAACCGAGGAAAAATAAATTTTATCACAAACAGACTACAGACTACAGCGGCAATGGATTCCCCTGCGCTGTAGTCTGTAGTCTGTTTTGAACAAAATATTTTTTTCCTTACCTGAAACCTGAAAATTCCGCTCGAGCTTGCTCGCTTCGATACTTCGAAGCGCTCGACCTTGGTCGCTTGACCCTTCAAGTACTTTCTGCTTGGTCTCTGATCGCTTCACTTGCGAAGAACTTTTTGGAGCCTTACCTCACTTGGAACCCTCAACGGTTTCCGCCAACACCCTTAAGGCTTTTTCCGCAAACCCTTTAGGCTTTTGTCCACGACCTTCAAGAATGTCGTCGTAGAGTAGAAACCACACAATAATTATCCAAAAAAGATTATCCAAAATGGATAAAAGATGGAATTCAGACGAAAATTCACATTCTGTCTGCGCGATAAACTCATCGCCCCTATTGGGACAGGGCGATGACATGTGCGGTTGAAATCAAAGTAAGTTTAGAATGCATCGATCGTTTCCTGTGACAGTTCCCACAGCACATCCAGCGGGTTCCGATAGACAGGATCCTCATTCTCCAGATGCTTGTCGAGAGCGTAACGCGCCGCATCGTCTATCTTGTCATACAACGCCTCATGCCCCTCCCAGACGGTGCTCCAGCCGTTCACCTCGAACTTATCGTAACACACCTGATACAACTCCTCAAACTCTTCGTCCGTGAGTTCTATCCCGAACCCGTAACGGTGACACACATGCCCGTCACCATATTCATCATCTGCCTCCAAGCAGAAGTCCACCCAAAACTTAGCCTTTTCCATTAAAAATGTCGTTATCATCCAAATAAATAGAGGGCATAGACTATCAAGACCAAAATAGCAATGCCTATGATTCTTCCCGAATAGTAGAGAAGGTGAGGTTGGTGCCGAGGGAGTCGTAGATGAAGAAGACTTGAAGCTCGGGATGACGAGTGAGGATGGTGCGGGCGGAATCGATGCCCATGACCATGAAGGAGGTGGCGAAAGCGTCAGCCTCGGCACAAGTGGGCGCCAGAACGGTGGCGGAGAGCAGGGAGTGCTGCACGGGATAACCCGAGGAGGGGTCTATGGTGTGAGCTACGCGTCGTCCATCGTTGGTGGTGTAGTAGTTGCGGTAGTTGCCGCTGGTGGCCATGGCGCGATCGGTGAGGTTGAGGACGGTGGCCAACTCCTGATTGGTACTCGTCGGGTCGTCAGCTGCTTTGTTGACGCCTACACGCCACGGCTTGCCCTTAGGATTCACACCGCTGACGACGACTTCACCGCCAATTTCAACCATGAAATTCTCAATGCCCTGACGGCGCAGGTAGTTGGTGACAACATCAACGCCGAAGCCCTTGGCCACGGCAGAGCAGTCAAGGACGATGCCGGGGGTGTCCTTCTCGATATGGTTGTTGTCAAGCAGACGGATGTGCTGATAGCCCACAAGCTGACGGAGGCTGTCCACCTGCGCACTATCGGGCAGCTCTCCGTTCTTGAAGCCAAAGCCCCAGGCATTGACGAGGGGAGCGACGGTAATGTCGAAGGCTCCACCGGTGGCTGCGCTGACCTGCTGGGCGAGGGTGAAGACGGTGCGGAAGAGGCTGTCAACCTCAACGTCCTCGTCGCGATTGACGCGGCTGATGATGCTCGATGGATTGAACATGGAGAGACTGCTGTCAACACGAAGGAGCTCGGCTTCGACGCCAGCCTGCAGATCATCACGCGACTGGTAGGTAAGATGGTAGAAGGTGCCGAAAATGGCGCCTTCTGCTGTCTGGTAAGGGACTTTATTTTGTTTGGTGACAATCAGATAGGAGGCTATGGCTAAGAAGACGAGCACGGGTATATGCCAACGGCGCCACTGACTCTTAGGACGATCAGCAGGCGTAAGGGGTTCGTACTTAGTCTCGTCAGGTTGAATGGGATTGAGTGGATCGGTCATGGAGAGTTGAAAGTTGAGAGTTGAAAGTTGAAAGTTGAGAGTTGAGAGCGGAGAGCGGAAAAGTGAAAGGCCCCTCTACGGCTCTTGAACTTTTGAATTCTCAACCGCAAGGTAGTCCTCGCCCCAACGGGGAGAGTTAGAGAGGGGCTTTTAAATATCAATGAGGAGTTTGAAGGAGCCGCCCCAGCAAGTGGCGCCGTCGCTCTTACCGTAGCCAGGGATGTACCAAGGCATGCCGACATCGGATTTCTTCTGGCTCAGGCGGAACTTGAGACGAATGTCCCAGCCGAGGTGTATGATTGTCCAGAGGCGTGTCTCGAGACCGACGACGATTTCAGCCCAATGGCAGTTGCCGCTGAGGCCGGTGAGCTTAAGCTCGCGGCTCTCACCCCAATAGGGATCAACCAGAGGATCGGGCGAGTCAATATCGTACTTATAGGAAGAGAAACCGTAACGCAGACCGACGGTCAGGCGGTTGGCGTTGTGCTTCTTGTTGATGTTATAGTCCAAGCCGGCACGGAAATAGGGGGCTGTGACCTTGAAGTGGTTGTCGAGCTCGGCGCCGCTGTGGTCGGCGGAACCAATACCGAGCTCAGCAATGGGGAAAAACTTGTCGAGGAGGTTGATGCGGGCGAGGACTTCAGCGTTAGACCAGTCGGAGCCAAAGAGTTTCATACCCAAACCCACGAAGTCGATACCCACGGTAACGCCGTTGAGGAAATAAACCTCCTTCTTCTTTTTCTTGCCCGTGGCCTTATCCACGAGATCGCCTAGGTGGAGGGTGTCCGTAGTGAGGGAATCCGTAGCAAGCGAGTCAACGGGGGGAACGTCGATGGGTAAACTATCGACCGCAGCGACGTGGGGACGCGCAGACGAGACGAGCGCCACAAGGCAAAGGAGTAAAAGGGAGAGCGACCTATTCATCTGCGTTCGTGGGCTTAGAGGTGAAGAAATAGATCTGGAAGTTCTCGTTGCCGTCGTAGTTGACTGAGGGGTCGTTGATCATCACGCTGTCGATGAGATGGTGGGTGGAACGCACGCCGAGGATGGTGTGCCACATGTGTATGGCACAGGAGGGGTCATCGAAGTGGTGGGTGTTCTTCTTGCTGATCCAGAGGGTGTCTGCAGTCTTGAAGCCATTCTTGTCGTAGAAGGCAAACTGCAGGACATCGACATCTTCGTAGAAGCTGACGGGCAGGCTCACGGAGCCTTTGCCGATAAGCCTATTGGCCAGCACGGTATCAGGTCCCAGCGCCCTGATCGTAAGCGTGTCGCCTATCGTGATGGCAGCTCCTGGGGCAAAGCCGCCGTCATCAGTTCGCGCCGTGGCATAGAAGCCATAGACGCTGGCCACCGTGTTGTTCAGCGGACAGGATACATCGTTGCACGCGAAGATGAGCGGCAGGACTAGCAGCCCGAGGACCGAATGCTTAAATCTCTTTAGAAATCTGATAGTCATTACGTTGTTCAGAATTACGACTGATGAGGTCGCCGAGGAAACCGGCGACGAAGAGCTGGGTGCCAAGAAGCATCATCGTGAGCGAGAGGTAGAAATAGGGAGAGTCGGTGATGAGGCGTGCCGGCGTGCCGTTGGCAAGTGCCACGAGTTTGTTGATGCCGACGATGAGCACAGCAATGAAACCGATGATGAACATGAGCGAGCCCCAGAGGCCGAAGACGTGCATCGGCTTCTTGCCGAACTTGCTCAGGAACCAAAGGGTCATGAGATCGAGGTAGCCATTGACGAAACGGTCGAGGCCAAACTTCGTCTTGCCGTACTTACGTGCTTGATGGTGAACGACTTTCTCACCGATCTTATCGAAGCCGGCATTCTTGGCGAGGTAAGGAATATAGCGGTGCATCTCACCATAGACCTCGATGTTCTTGATGACTTCGCGTCGATAGGCCTTCAATCCGCAGTTGAAATCGTGGAGGTTCTTGATGCCGCTGACCTTGCGTGCAGTGGCATTGAAGAGTTTCGTGGGGATGGTCTTCGACAGGGGGTCGTAGCGTTTCTGCTTATATCCGCTGACGAGGTCGTAGCCGTCCTCGACAATCATGCGGCGCAGCTCAGGAATCTCGTCGGGCGAGTCCTGGAGGTCGGCGTCCATGGTGATGACGACATCGCCTTCGGCACGTTTGAAACCGCAGTAGAGCGCGGGGCTCTTGCCGTAGTTGCGACGAAAACAGATGCCCTTGACTTCTGGGTTAGAGGCTGCCAGTTCCTCGATGACCTGCCACGAGGTGTCGGTGGAACCGTCGTTGACAAAGATGATTTCATACGTGAAGCGGTGCTCGTCCATCACACGCTTGATCCAAGCCTGCAGTTCGGGAAGCGACTCGGCTTCGTTATAAAGAGGTACGATAACGGAAATATCCATATTGAAAGTTGAAAGTTGAGAGTTGAAAGTTGAAAGTTGAAAGTTGAGAGTTGAGAGTTGAAAGTTGAAAGTTGAAAGTTATGAGTTAGCGTTTGGTCTCGAGAACGAGAAGAGGGCGGTAGGGAAAGCCAGGAAGGTGGCGAGCAGGACGTTCCAGAAGAGGAACTGGAAGGCGAGCTGCGAAGGGGGCGTTGCAGCGAACTGCGTCAGCGCCTCGTCCATGATAGCCGTTGCATCCTGCCCGGGAAGCATCTTGGCCATCATCTCCTGCATCTCCGGTTGCTGCAGCAGCTCGCTATAAGTGCGCATGAGCAGTCCTCCGTCAAGGTAGGCGAAATAGATGTATTGCGCAGCCGTGCAAAGCAAGGCGGCACAGAGGAACATCATCCATGCCATGTGCCAGGCACGGCGCAACGGCAACGGAGCCACCAGCTCGCGAAAGCCGCGCAGGAGCCAGATGGCAAGCGGCAAAGAGCACAGCCCGATGAGCAAACCGAAGTTGCCGGCAAAAGGCTCTTTCAAGCCGTACATCGTCAGCGCGAAACTGCCAATCCAGCACAGACCGACCCACAAACCATAGTAGGCTGCATAGGCGCGGGACTGCTGAGAATCAGTATATTCCTTTTTCGTGTCGTTAGCCATGGCGGTTATTTCAGATAGTCTTCAAAGTAGCGGGTTATCCTTTCGTGGAGGTGCACCTGATCGGTACCGAACATGTTGTGCCCATCGCCAGGATAGGTGAAGAGGTCGGGTTGCGTGCCGGCATCGATGCAGGCACGAATGAACGAGAGCGTGTGCTGCGGTACACAGGTGGGGTCGTTGTAGCCGAAGATGATCTGCAGGCGTCCCTTCAGGTTCTTGGCCTTGGGCAGCAGCGACGACGAGGCATAGCCCTCGGCGTTCTCGTCGGGACGGTCCATATAGCGCTCGCCGTACATCACCTCGTAGTATTTCCAGTCGATGACAGGACCGCCTGCCACGCCCACCTTAAACACATCGGGATACGTGCACATCAAATTCGTCGTCATGAAACCGCCGAAGCTCCAGCCGTGTACGCCGAGACGATTTGCATCCACGTAAGGCAGCGTCTTGATGAACTCCACGCCGCACATCTGATCCTTCATCTCCTCGTCGCCGAGGTGACGGAAGGTGGCCTGCTCAAACTTCAAGCCGCGATACTGCGAGCCGCGATTGTCGAGCACGAAGACGACGTAACCCAGCTGGGCCATATAGATCTCCCATCCGCGGAAGTAGTAGCCTCGCGAAGCCTGCACGTTGTGAGCATGAGGACCGCCATAGACATAGACGACGGTGGGATATTTCTTCGAGGCATCGAAACCGACGGGCTTGATGAGCCGATAATAGAGGTCGGTTACGCCGTCAGCAGCCTTGATGCTACCGCCCGTGATCTCAGGCACGTTGTAGTCCTTCCACGGGTCTTCGGCGGTGAGGAGATTCAAGCTCTTGGCATCTTTCGTCTGAATCAGCTCCACCTTACGTGTCACCGTCGGCGAGCTGTAGGTGTCGATGATCTGAGCGCCTGTAGAACTGAGCGTAGCGCTGTGAACGCCTTCGCCGGCGGAAAGAAGTTTCATCTTGCCCTTGCCACTGACGGAAGCACTCCACAACGTGTGGTGCAAAGGATGAGTGACGTTACCCGTGAATAGTGCATTTTTAGTCTTTTCGTTGAAACCTATGAAATCACGCACTTCGAAGTCACCTGGCGTTAGCAGCGTCGTCTTCACGTGATCACATGTAGTGCCGCCACCTTGGGCTTCGTGCCATTCGGGGTACATCTTTTTCTTCAAGTCGATGAGCCAGAGGTGGTTCCAGTTGTCGCGACGGGTCTGCATGACGGCCTTCGTGGCATCCCAAGGCAGAAACACGAGCACGTGCAACGGCTCCACGTATTTCGGATGCTTCTCCTCCACGAGAGGTTCAGCGTCCTTCTGGCCCGTGGCAGCGTCATAGCCGAAGAGCTGCATGAAGTTCTGGTCGCGGTTGAGCTCAAAAACATAGAGTTTCTTGCCATCCGGCGCCCACGAGAGGTTGGTCATATAGTCCGTCATGGGCTTGGGGTTCTGCAGCCACACCGTCTTGTCAGTTGCCACGTCATAGACTGCCACGCTGACATCCTCCGTCTCGCAGCCTGCCATCGGGTATTTATCCACCGTCGTGGCAGCAATGCGCTGGGTGATATCCACTTGCGGATAGCTGGGTATGCGTCGCTGGTCTTTCTTGTAGAACGCCAGGCGCTGTCCGTCGGGGCTCCAGAACAAGCCGTTCGAGATGCCAAACTCATCGCGGCTGACGCTGTGTCCATAGACGATGTCGTCATCGCCGTCGGAGGTCAGCTGGCGGCGTGTGCCGTCAGCCTTCTGCACAAAGACATTCGAGCCGATACAGTAGGCCATGGCGCGGCTCTCCTTGTTCCACACCAGTTCGCTGGCACCTTCCTGAATGGCGCCGCGCCACACGACAGCCTTCTTCTGGAAATCTATGAGGACGATTTCCTTAGCTGTCTGCACCTTCGCCAACGGCTGATCGGCATAGGGGAAGGTGAGGTTTGTGCACGAACGGATCAGTTTCTCGCCGAGCGCCGTGTTCAGGGCTTCGGCGGTGAACAGCGTCTGAGATTTTCCGCCCTTCAGCGTCTTCACCTCGTCCACCGTCAGCTCCAACGGGGTCTCGCCCCACCACGACGTGAACATATATTTGGGCTGCAGATTCCAGTAGGTGGTGCCGCCGCCCAATAAATCATTGAGTGTGAAACTCTTCTTTGTGGTCTGTGCCATGGTCGTTGCGGCAGCTAAGATAGCCACCGCCATCAGTTTAATCCTCTTCATGATTGTCATCGGAATTAAAGAAACGTTTGCGCGCCTCCTGTCGGGCAGCACGGTCGTTGCCCTTAGCGCGGTAGTCATGACCTTTCTTGCCGAAGCCTCCTTCGCGTTTGCCGAAACCTTCACGCTTGCCGAAGCCTCCTTCACGTTTGCCGCCTCCGTCGTCCCTGTGGCCTCGGAAGTCATCGCCTCGCCGGCCACGGAAACCGTCGCTTTTCGAGAATTTGTTGAATCGATGGTTATCCTCGTGCTGTTCGCGGAAACCGTCGTCGTCGAAGCTACGCTTGAAATCATCGCGATGTTTCTTGAAGCGGCGCTTCTCTGCCATCTGACGACGCTCGGCATCGGTCTTCACCGTGCCGCCTGCAGCTCGATGCTCGTCCAAACGGCCATTGAAGAGGACGTATTTGCGCAGCTCACATTCGAGCGAACCATTATATAAAGGTGTTTTCAGCGAGGGCTTGAGGCCGATCTCGTCGAAGCACTCCTCACGGTAGCTCAGCACCCAAGCCTCGCCGCCACTGTGCTCGCGCTTCAGCTTCTGACCGATGACCTTATACAGGCCGAGCAGGTCGGGGCTGGAGATGCGCTCGCCATAAGGGGGATTCGTGATGATCAGCGGATGGCTGCTGTCGTCGTCATTCACGCTCAGGCCTGCCATTCTGAAGTCCTTCTCCTCGATAGTAATGTCTTTGGCCAAGCCGGCAGCCTTCACGTTGCGCGTCGCGATGCCTACGGCTTTCGGGTCGTTGTCGCGGCCATAGATGTGATGCAGGAAATCGCGCTCGTTGCTGTCGTCGTTGTACACCCGTTCAAAGAGGTCGCGATCGAAGTCGGGCCATTTCTCGAAGGCATAATGCTGGCGGAAGATACCGGGCGCCATGCCGCGAGCAATCAGCGCGGCTTCAATGCAAAGCGTACCGCTGCCGCAGAACGGGTCGAGGAAATCCGTCTCGCCCCTCCAGCCCGTCATCATGATGATGCCGGCTGCGAGGACCTCGTTCAAGGGCGCTGCCACCGTCTCCTGACGATAGCCGCGACGATGCAGGCTCTCGCCGCTGCTGTCCAAAGCCAGCGTAGCATCGTAGTCCGAGATATGGATATGAAGTTGTATGTCGGGGTTCGACACGCTCACGTTAGGGCGCTGCCCCGTACGCTCACGGAATTGGTCGGCGATGGCGTCCTTTACCTTGTAAGCCACGAATTTCGAGTGATGGAACTCAGGCGAGAACACCACGCTATCGACGGCAAATGTCGTGTCCGTACTCAGATACGCCGTCCAGTCGATGGCCTTCACGGCTTCATAGACATCGTCGGCGCTCTTGGCTTTGAAGTGTTTAATGGGTTTGAGCACACGGATGGCGGTGCGCAATGAGAAATTCGCACGGTACATCATCTCTTTGTCGCCACTGAAAGTGACCATGCGACGGCCGATGGCGATGTCCGTTGCGCCAAGTTCCGTCAGCTCTTGAGCCAGTATCGGTTCGAGGCCTTGGAATGTCTTGGCTATCAGTTCTGTTGTCATACAATTACGCGGCTCTGCCGCTGTTTATTTATGTTTAGTTTAAGAAATAATCGTTCAAAGATCAACCCATTTCAACGGTTCCCAAGCGCTGCAGCGGCTCTTTGCGTATCCGTCGCCACGTCTCGCGAGGCTTCACCGTGTCGTCGAAGGCGTTGGAAACGATGCGCTGACACTTGCAGGTGATGTAGTTGTAACTTTCAACCACGTCCTCACCCGACATGCGCGACATCCAATGCTCGTCCTTGCCAATCAGGTAGAAGTCGGACTCGTCAGCGTTCTCCTCTGCTTTCTGATAGCGCCACGCGTAGGACGTCCACGTCGAACCGTAGCCGCCTGCCGTCAAGAACACCGACACACGGATGCGAATCACTCCGCGCGATGTCACCTCCAGCTCCGTATCGACCAGCGTCGTCTCGTTGGGATTCACGACGGCATCCGGGTACTCCTTCCAGAGTGTAAGCTTTCCCTTCTCCGAACCGAAGTAGATAGCCAACACGTTCGTCGTGTCCGTCGGGTGAGCCAGCACGACGGCATCCTTGTGTCCGTCGGCGTTGAAATCGCCCTCTGCTACCTGATGAGACCAGCCCGAAGGAATCAGTTCTTCAGGCGAAGAACCCGAACGATGAAGCCCCTGCGCAGCAACCATTGCAGGCAGGAACATAAGCAGGAAAAACAATCGTCTCATTGTATTCAAATACATAATGTCAGCTTTCGCGCCACAAAAGTAAGGTATTTTTGCGACTTTTTCCCTACGAATGCCCATTTTTCTCAAAAAAGAAATAAAAATTAAGGTTCGCGCGCGCTTTTAGGACAAAATAATTGGTCAATGACTACATAATTTGTACTTTTGTCCTCCGAATACAATCAATCTATACTTATTCTCAAATGTACAAAAGGACCTCTCTTTTTCTTTGCGCAGTAGCGCTTTCAAGCCTCAACGTATACCCCCAGACTGGTAAGGAATGGGACGACCCATCCATCACCAATGTCAACCGCGAGACGGCTCACACCATAGCCATCCCCATGAGCAGCGAAGCCGATGCCACTGCCAACGATATGAGCCTTTCACCCTATTACCTCTCGCTCGACGGCACATGGAAGTTCAACTGGGTCAATACGCCCACGAAGGCCACCGTCGCACAGTGTGCCACCACCTTCAATGACGCCGGTTGGACCGACATCGACGTTCCCTCGAGCTGGCAGGTGTGGGGACTCAACCACGGCAAGTCATGGGACAAACCTCTCTACTGCAACGTGCAATACCCCTTCTCCTTCGACCATCAGACCTACAGCGTCATGGCTGAACGCCCGGGATGGCTGACCTACAACTCCAATATGCCGAATCCTGTAGGCACCTATCGCCGCCACTTCACCCTACCCGATTCATGGAACGGCCGCGACGTCTATGTCCGCTTCAATAGCGTCGGCCACGGCTACTACCTATGGATCAACGGCAAGCGCATAGGTTACAGCGAGGACTCCTACCTACCCTCGGAATTCCGCATCACCGACTACCTCGTGCCTGGCGACAATGTCATAGCGCTGCAGGTCTATCGTTTCACCAGCGGTTCCTTCCTCGAATGTCAGGACTACTGGCGCCTCACAGGCGTCCATCGCCATTGCTTCCTCTGGTCGGCACCCAAGACCCAGATCCGCGACTATTTCTTCACCACCGACCTCGACAATTCATACACCAACGCTACTGCCAATGTCAAGGTGTACATAAGTGGCATCGAAGCGCTCTCCTCTGGTACTGTTGAGGTTAAGATTCAGGACAACGGCGCCGTCGTCGCCACGGCCTCAGCAGCTGCCGCCGCAGAGATCAGCCTTGACCTGCCCGTCACCAATCCCCGCAAATGGAGCGCCGAAGAGCCCAACCTCTACGACCTCGTCATTAACCTCAAGGACGCTGGAGGCAACACCATCGACGTCAGAGGCTCAAAGGTCGGATTCCGCGAAGTGGGCATCCGCAACGACGGAGCGCTCCTCATCAACGGCAAACGCATGGTCTTCCACGGTGTCAACCGCCACGACTTCAGCCCCGTCAACGGACGGGCCATCACCCCGGAGGAGATGGAACAGGACGTGCTGACCATGAAACGGCTCAACATCAACGCCGTACGTACCTCCCACTACCCCAACGACCCCTACTTCTACGACCTCTGCGACCGCTATGGTCTCTACGTTCTCGCCGAGGCTGACGTTGAATGCCACGCCTACCAGCAGCTCTCCTCCGAGCCGCTCTTCCGTCCTGCCATGGTCGAACGCTCCGTCAACCAAGTTCTCTGGCACCGCAACCACGTATCCATCTTCATGTGGTCCTTTGGCAATGAATCTGGAGGGGGCGACAATTTCAGCTACGTAGGGCCAGCCATCAAAGCCGTCGACAAGACACGACTCACCCACTACGAAGGCAACAGCAACTACGCCGACGTCTCCAGCTCCATGTACTGGGGCTACGGCTCCATCGAAGGCCGTGGCAAGGAAGGCAAACGGCCGCACATTCAATGCGAGAACAGCCACTCCATGGGCAATTCTATGGGAAACGTTCGTGATATGTTCAACCTCTACGAGAAATACCCCTGCCTCACAGGCGAGTTCATCTGGGACTTCAAGGATCAGGGACTGCTCACCACCTCTTCCTCGGGACAACCCTATTGGGCTTACGGCGGCGACTTCGGCGATGTCCCCAACGACGGCAATTTCTGCATCAACGGACTCGTGCACCCCGACTGGACACTCACCGCTAAGAGCTACAACACCAAGAAGATCTACCAGCCGCTCGAGTTCAAGCCCGTACGAGGACGAGCTTCCTCCTTCCGTCTCAAGAACAAGATGGCGTTCCTCCCCTCCTCCACCTACGAGGTCCGCTATGCCATCCTCGACGAAGAAGGCAACGAACTCGCATCAGCCCCCATCGACACGGAGGTAGCTCCCGGCGACAGCACAACGCTCAACATCGACCTCTCGGCACTCTCATCCATCGACCCCTCGCAAGAAGCATTCATCTACTTTACCGCCACGCTCCGTGAGTCCACCCCGTGGGCTGATGCCGGATATGTCGTTGCCGAAGAGAAGCTGCCCATTCAGACGGCCACAAAGCCCTTCTACGACCTCTCGCGACTCCAACAGTTCGACCCGCTCACCATCGAAGAGTCGTCGTCACTGCTTACCATCACAGGCTCACACTTCCGCGTTGTCTTCAGCAAGTCACGAGGACAGCTTAACAGCTATGCCTACGACGACCAGACGCTCATCTCGAAGCCCCTGCAGCTCAATGCTTTCCGACTCCCCACCGACAACGATGGACGACAAGCCGAATCGTGGGATAACATGGGGCTGAGGAAGCTTACGCCTAAGGGCATCAGCACCGAGGTCACCCCCAGCGCTGACAACCGCACGGCCACCGTCGCCCTCAACACCACCTACTCAGGACAAAACGAAACCTCTTTCAACGTCAGCCTCAACTTCATCGTCTGTGCCGACGGCGCCATCGTTGCCAACAGCCTCATCCAACCCGCCTACACCGGCGCCGTTATCCCCAAGCTCGGATTCCGCACCGAGATGCCTGCCGACTTCGAACAGCTCACCTGGTTCGGACGCGGACCGTGGGACAGCTACCCCGACCGTTACGAATCCTGTCTGCCCGGCATCTTCAGCTCGACCGTCACAGACCAATACGAAGAATATATCCTGCCTCAAGAGCACGGCACCAAACAGCACGTGCGATGGCTCGCCCTCACCAACGCCACCGGCAACGGAATCCTCTTCGTAGCCCCTGACCTCATGGCAGCATCTGCCGTACATTTCCGCCCTGAGGACAACTACACCGACCGCAACAACCGCGCTCGCCACACCTATCAGTTCAAGCCCTGCGCCCAGACCATCGTCTCCCTCGACGCTTCCACCCGCGGACTCGGCAATGCCAGCTGCGGTCCTGACGTCCTGGATCAGTACGAGCTTCGGGCACAGAACACCGCCTTCCGTTTCTTCATCCTGCCCCTCACCCCCGATGTTCAACCCGCACAGGCTGCACGCATAGAAATGCCAGTCTGCCAAAACGTCAGCTGCGAGCGACAGACCAACGGGCGCATCCGTCTCACCACCGACACCCCGGGTGCCACCATCTACTACTCCATCGACGGCGGCGAGTTCCTCCGTTACTCCTCGCCCATCACCCACAACGAGCCCTGCACCATTCGCGTTTATGCCGCCGCCGAAGGTATGCTCGACGGCCCCGTCACCTCCTACGAGCTCGAATACTACATCAACAAGAGTTCATGGCGCATCGTCAGTGCCGACAGCTATCACGGAGGCAACGAGCCCAAACTCGCCATCGACGGCAAGAATGACACCTTCTGGCACACCAACTGGGGCTCGGACGAACCTCGTCACCCTCACACCATCATCATCGACATGGCTAAGAAATATTTGGTCAAAGCCGTCACCTATCTCTCACGACAGGACGGCAACCAGAACGGAATGGTCAAGGGCTACGAAATCTACCTCTCCAACGACAGCCAGCAATGGCCCTCATCCCCAGCAGTTAAGGGCGAGTTCAAGAACACCTCGTCACTCCAGATTGCCAAGCTCTCCACCTCCGTCGAAGCCCGCTATATCAAGTTCGTTGCTACCTCCGAGATTAACGGAAATGCGTGGACTTCGGCTGCTGAAATCAGCATACAAGCCGAGCTGCCCGATGCCATCCTCCCCGTCAATCAAGAGCCTAACATCAACAGCCAGCGCTATGATCTCTCCGGCCGCAGGCTCAACCAACAGCCGCCCCGCGGCACCGTCATCATCCAATCCGGCAAAAAGATACTCCTTAAATAACCCCTCCATCCCCTCCCCTATCCCCAATATCCCCACGTTATCTTCGGCATCTGCCGCATGTTCGGTGAAGCGCGTATTCGCGCGTCCTTCTCAACTTTCAACTCTCCGCTCGACCTCTGGTCGCTTCGCTTGCGAAGAACTTTCAACTTTCAACTTTCACCTCCCATGACCTATAATCGCTGCGGACGCTCCGGCGTGCTCCTCCCCGCAATCTCTCTTGGCTTCTGGCACAACTTCGGTCGCCTTACCCCCGAATCTCAGAGTCGTGACATCGTGCGTGCAGCCTTCGATGCCGGCATCACCCATTTCGACCTCGCCAACAACTACGGTCCCGACCCTGGCGCCGCTGAGCTGCGCCTCGGCAAGATTCTCAAAGATGATCTCGCATCGCATCGCGACGAGCTCTTCATCGCCACCAAGGCAGCCTACGATATGTGGCCCGGCCCTTATGGTTCGTGGGCATCGCGCAAACACCTCATCGCGAGCCTCGACCAAAGCCTCGCTCGCCTGCAACTCAACTACGTCGATCTCTTCTACTGCCATCGCTACGACCCCGTCACGCCCCTCGAGGAGACCTTGCAGGCGCTCGTTGACATCGTGCGCGCCGGCAAGGCTCTCTACATCGGCATTTCGCGCTGGCCCCTCGAAGCTGCGCAATATGCTTACGCCTACCTCCGACAGCACGACACGCCATGCCTCATCTACCAGGGACGGCTCAACCTCTTCGACCAGGCGCCCATACAAGACCAGACCCTCCAGGCTGCCGCCGACGCCGGAGCCGGCTTCATCGCCTTCTCGCCCCTCGCACAAGGACTGCTCACCGACCGCTACCTCAACGGCATTCCTGCAGATAGCCGCATCGCTCACGACCCGCGATTCCTCAACGCCGATGCCCTCACGCCGCAACGCCTCACGACCATTCGCCGCCTCAACGACTTCGCCGCCCAGCGGGGTCAGACACTCGCGGCCATGGCGCTCGCCTGGATCCTCCATCACCCACAAGTCACCAGCGTCATCGTCGGAGCCAGTTCACCTGAACAGCTGCTGCGGAACCTCGAATGCATGAACAACCCACAGTTTAGCGACGAAGAGTTGCAAGCCATCGACCAAATCATCAGCAATGAATAACCGCGTTACTCACATACTTTTTGTCTGCCATGGCAACATCTGTCGTTCGCCGATGGCCGAGTTCGTGATGAAGGATCTTGTCGCCAAGGCTGAGTGTGCCGGCGCTTTCCACATTGAGTCGGCAGCCACTTCCACCGAGGAAATCGGCAATCCCGTCTATCCACCTGCTCGACGCAAACTCGCCGAGCACGGTATCCGCTGCGACGGCAAGACGGCACGCCAGATGACCCGCAGCGACTACGACCGCTACGACCTGCTCGTCGGCATGGACGAATGGAACATACGCAATATGCTACGCATCAGCGGCGGAGACCCGCAAGGAAAGATTCATAAGCTGCTCGACTTCCTCGACGATGCAGCACCTCGCCACGGTGCTGACGTCGCCGACCCTTGGTACACAGGCAACTTCGAGGCAACGTGGAATGACGTTCTCGACGGCTGCAAAGCCATTCTGCAACGAGCGGTTCAGGACGGCTTCACTTGATATATTTCATCAATCTCGCCCTTTTTCTTACATTCTTTCACTTTTTAGCCGCAAAATTCATTAAAAACATGTATATTTGCGGCGAATTTCATTATTACTATTTTTTATTCATTCTATCATGACCAATCCTCACAGTCCCGTAGGATTCAAGATCAAGAGCATCCGCGAATCCAAGCAGCTTTCCATCGAAGAAATAGCAGAACGTAGCGGCCTGTCCGTAGAACAGGTGAGCGCCATCGAAACGGACCAGAACCTGCCCTCGTTAGGTCCGCTCATCAAGATCGCACGTGCACTCGGCGTACGACTCGGCACCTTCCTCGATGACAACGACGCCTTAGGACCGGTCATCACACGCGCCGCCGACCGCGAACGCGACTCCAGCATCAGCTTCTCCAACGATGCCGCCGACGCACGTAAGCACATGGAGTACCATCCCCTTGCCAAGCAGAAGACGGGACGACACATGGAACCCTTCATCGTCGATATCAACCCCAGCGACGAGAAAGCCTTCCAACTCTCGGCTCACGAGGGCGAGGAGTTCATCTATGTCATGAGCGGACAGGTCGAAATCGAGTACGGCAAGGAGAAATTCACGCTGAGCGAGGGCGACAGCATTTTCTACGACAGCATCGTCAAGCACCACGTCCACGGCGCCAACGGCCAAGCCGCCAAGATCCTCGCCGTCGTCTATATTCCATTTTAGCAGAGATACCGATCATGGATAAGTCTTTCCAACTCTCCGACCGCACCCTCGGCCAATGGCTCGAACATTGGGCTGAGACGACGCCCGACCACGAATACATCGTCTATTCCGACCGCGACCTGCGCTTCACCTGGCGTCAGTTCAACGAGCGCGTGGACAACCTCGCCAAAGGCCTCCTCGCCATCGGCGTGAAGAAAGGATCCAACGTAGGCATCTGGGCCACAAACGTTCCCGACTGGCTCACCTTCCTCTATGCCACAGCAAAAATCGGAGCCGTGCTCGTCACCGTCAACACCAACTACAAGCAATCGGAACTTGAATACCTTTGCAAGGACTCCGACATGCACACGCTCTGCATCACCGACGGCACCTGGGAATGCGACTTCGTCGATATGACCTACAAGATGCTACCCGAGTTGCGCGAGTGCGAGCGCGGTCATCTCCACAGCGAGCGCTTCCCCTACATGAAGAACGTCGTGTTCATCGGCATGGAGAAATACCGAGGAATGTTCAACACCGCTGAGCTGCTCCTGCTCGGACAGAACATCGAGGACGAGGAGCTCAACGCCATCAAGAGCACCGTCAGCTGTCACGATGTCTGTAACATGCAGTACACCAGCGGCACTACGGGTTTCCCCAAGGGTGTGATGCTGACGCATTACAATATAGCCAACGACGGCTACATCACGGGCGAGAACATGGGCTTCACGCAGAAGGACAAGCTCTGCGTCTGCGTGCCGCTCTTCCACTGCTTCGGCGTCGTGCTCGCCACCATGAACTGCCTGACCCACGGATGCACCGAGGTCATGGTCGAGAAGTTCGATCCCCTCGTCGTGCTCGCATCAGTACACAAAGAACGCTGCACGGCACTCTACGGCGTGCCGACGATGTTCATCGCCGAGCTCAACCATCCCATGTTCGAGATGTTCGACATGAGTTCCCTCCGCACAGGCATCATGGCTGGCTCGCTCTGCCCCGTTGAGCTGATGAAGCAGGTGAGCGAGAAGATGTTCATGACCATCACCTCCGTCTATGGCCTCACCGAGAGCTCGCCCGGTATGACGCAGACCTGCCTCAGCGACACCTTCGAGCAGCGGTGCACCACTGTAGGACGCGACTTCCCCTTCGTCGAGGTCAAGGTGCTCGATCCCGAAACCGGCGAGGAATGCCCCGTCGGCGTACAGGGAGAGATGTGCTGCCGCGGATTCAACGTCATGAAAGGCTACTACAAGAACCCCGAAGCCACTGCGGAAGTCATCGACAAGAACGGCTTCCTGCACTCTGGTGACCTCGGCGTCAAGGACGAGCAGGGCTACTACCGCATCACGGGACGCATCAAGGACATGATCATCCGCGGCGGCGAAAACATCTATCCGCGCGAGATCGAGGAGTTCCTCTACCACATGCCGGGCATCAAGGACGTGCAGGTCGCTGCCGTGCCGTCGAAGAAGTACGGCGAGGAAGTCGGCGCATTCATCATCCTCTACGAGGGTGTCACGATGACCCCGGAGGACGTGCGTGAGTTCTGCCGCGGCAAGATAGCACGCTACAAAACGCCCAAATACGTCTTCTTCGTCAACGAGTTCCCGCTCACCGGTTCAGGCAAGATCCAGAAGTTCAAGCTCAAGGAACTTAGCCTCAAGCTCTGCGAAGAACAAGGCATAGAAGTTATTTGATCAGCGCCTAAGAAGTAACGGTTCATACATATATATGTAGCGGTTTACACGAATGGTCGTTGCAGCCTTAACGAATGTTCGTTACTGCCTTAACGAATTTTCGTTACGGCTTTAACGAATGGCCGCTAAAACGAAAGCGAATGGCCGCTGAAACGGAAGCGAATGTTCGCTGAAACGGTAGCGAATGTTCGCTAAAACGGAAGCGAATGTTCGCTGAAACGGAAGCAGCGGAAGGTAGTTGTTTTAGTCGCTGGACGTGAAATAAGAAGCCCCCTTTGAGGTGTCTCAAAGGGGGCTAATGTTATAAGAAACTGGAGCCTTATTTCTTGATGAATTCGACGCGACGGTTCTTGGCACGGCCTTCGTCGGTCTTGTTGTCGGCAACGGGTTCGTGGGAGCCCTTACCTACGGCACGCATGTTGAACGGGTCGCAGCCTAAGCCTTCGAGTGCCTTCACGACGGCCTCTGCACGCTGCTGCGAGAGCGGGTCGTTGATGGCGTCGGAGCCTTGGTTGTCGGTATGTCCCTGCACCTCGAAGCGAGCGCTCGGGTTCTTCTTCATGTAGTCGGCAACCTTCTGGATCTCAGTCATCGACTCCGGCTTCAGCGTAGCCTTACCCGTCTCGAAGAGGATGTTGTTGGTCACGAACTTACCCGTCTCGGCAATGGCCTTCTCAACGGCAGACATGTCAGTAACTTTCTGGTCATAGAGTTCCATGGCGCCCTTGGCATAGCGGAAAGCTGTCATATAGTTCTTGTTGCCATTGAATCCGCCCCACTCCGCCTGATGGATTTTCATGCGAACGGCAGACTTGCAGTTTGGAATATTGATCACGCGCTTGTTGTTGATGTAAATCTTGAGGGCACGCTTGTTGAATGACATGGCGAAGTGGCTCCAGTCGTTCTTCTTCAATTCCCAAGTCTTACCGCCTCCAGAATCACGCCAGTCGCCTGTCGTGGAAATGAATCGGCATGTTACCTCCAACTTGCTATAACTCTCACCAATTCTGATTTCATAAACGTCACTACCTTCGCCATCCAAGAATTCCAACTCATAGCAGTTGCTAAGTTCCGTCTTCGGGTCGTTCATCCAGAAGTCAAACTCAAGTGTAAACACATCGGGAATGTAACTCTGCTGATTAGTCATCAACGGCTCAATTCTTGTTCCAGGCTCAAAATGGATGCACTTCTTGCCCTTCATATTAGCCACATCAGCTGAGCCTTCAATCAAGTCCCACTTTGAAGGGAACTCACCCATCTGCTCACTAACGAGGTCGTCCTCGAAGAATGCTGCTGCACCAGGCACGAAGTCGCTCTGCTCATACTGAGCCTCCGTATCCTGTGGACCTTCCTCAACCTCAGCATCCTCGTCTTCGGCTTCGTCACTATCCGTCGTCTTCGACTTGCGAATCTTCTTTTGGCCAGTAGCTACGTCGATTGCATCGTCCACGCGTCGTTCCACTTCGCGTTCTACGCGTTGTTCAACAGTGCGTTGGGCGGCTTTCTCGACGCCACGCTTGAGGGCATTGACCCAGCCCTGAGCGTTCATTGTCGTGACCATCGCTACGAGGGCCACAATCATAATCAATAGTCTTTTTGTGTTCATAATGGTCTAAAGTATTAAGAATCGGGACAAAGATATACAAATCCTGCCACACTCACATCATTTTTCTGCTAAAAAATGCGAAAATGAGTGATGTGGCAGGAAAAAGGGGAAGAAAAGCACTATTTACTGTGCTTCGCGACCAATAGCGAGTGCTTTGATGTTGGCTTCGACCACCGCTTCTCCCTTGCGGGCGAAGATGCGACGGATGGCAGCCTCAAGCTTGTCGAAGTCAATGCCTAAGGCACGCTGGGCGGCGCCGAGAAGAATCATGTTCGCCGAACGCGGAATGGCGGCGTCCTTAGCCTTCTGCTCGATGTCGATGCAGACGACATGAGGCTGTGCAGCCAATGCCTGCGTGACGACGTCCATCGACGGATAGTTGGGGATATTGACGAAGGGGACGCTGGACGTGATGATCCATCCGTCGGCCTTCAGATAAGGCAGATAGCGCAACGCTTCCATGGGCTCCATGGAGATGATGACGTCTGCTCCGCCCTTCGGAATGAGGTCGCTGGCAATGGGCGAGGAGCTGATGCGCAGGTTCGACTGCACATCGCCGCCACGCTGACTCATGCCATGGACCTCGGCCTGCTTGATATAGAGGTTCTCGTTCATGGCGGCTTCGCCGATGACCGTGGCAATAGAGAGAATGCCTTGTCCTCCTACGCCACAAAGGATGATATCTGTTTTCATTGTTTTCTTTCTTTTGCGTGACGCTTAAAAGTCTGAATACATTCGCGACGCGGAATGATGACACTGACACCGTGGTAGTTGATTTCCTCACGGATGATGCGTGTGATCTCCGGCATATTCTTGGGCAGAGGTACGACGACGTGCAAATGGTCCTCGCTGACGCCCAAGCCGCGGCAGATGGCTTCGAACTTATTGGTGCCGGCCGAGTCCTGACCGCCGGTCATGGCAGTCGTCAGGTTGTCGGAGATGATGACTGTGATGTCGGCGTTCTCGTTGACGGCATCCAGGAGACCTGTCATGCCGCTGTGGGTGAACGTGGAGTCGCCGATAATGGCTACGGCAGGCCATTGTCCGGCATCAGCTGCACCCTTGGCCATCGTGATCGAAGCGCCCATATCGACGCACGAATGGATGGCACGGTAAGGCGGCAGGAAGCCGAGCGTGTAGCAACCGATGTCGCCGAAGACGCGCGGATGGTCGAACTCCTTGAGGACTTCGTTCAGCGCCGTATAGACATCGCGATGGCCGCAGCCCTGGCACAAGGCGGGTGGACGGGGAACGACGATTTCAGCGTTGAGGGCAGAGCGTTGAGCGTCAGGAGAAGACGACGCGTCACCCTTCAAGGCCTTGCTCACGCAGTCGGGCGTCAGCTCGCCTGTCCGCGGCAGTTCACCCGTGAGGCGACCAAGAATGTTGTGGCTCTCGAACACACCGCGCACCTGATCCTCGATGAACGGCTGACCCTCCTCGACGACGATCACGCGTTCGCAGGTGTCAAGAAGCTGACGAACAAGCTGTTTGGGCAGGGGGTATTGTGAGACCTTGAGCAAAGGATAGGGACAGCCGTCGGGGAAACACTCGCAGACGTAGTTGTAAGCAATACCGCTGGCAATGATACCAAGACGATGGTCAACGCCTTCCTTATATATATTATAAGGTGAAGCGGCGGCGTCAGCCTCGAGCTGCGCCTGCTGTGCCGTGACCTTATCGTTGCGACGGCGGGCGTTGGCGGGCAGAAGCACCCAGTTGGCAGCGGCTGCATCGTAGTTCATATCGTTCTCGGCACGGGCTTCATCCTTCACGACGACCACGGCGCGCGAGTGGGCCATACGTGTAGTGACACGCATCAGGACCGGCAGGCATTGCTGCTCGCTATATTCGAAGGCGAAGGCCATCATGTCGTAGGCTTCCTGCTGCGAGGAAGGCTCGAATGTCGGAATCATGGCAAACTTGCCGTAGAAACGCGAGTCCTGCTCGTCCTGGGAAGAGTGCATCGAGGGGTCGTCGGCGACGAGGACGACGACGCCTCCGTTGACGCCCGTCATGGCGCTGTTCACGAACGGGTCGGCACAAACGTTGAGGCCGACATGCTTCATGCAGACGAGGGAGCGCTTGCCCATGAACGACATACCGAGAGCGGCCTCCATGGCCGTCTTCTCGTTCGTGCACCAACGGGAGTGCAGCCCGCGCTCGCGGGCTATCGCGTTGCCTTGGATAAACTCGGTGATCTCGGTAGAAGGCGTGCCCGGATAGGCATAGACGCCAGAGAGTCCGGCGTGAATGGCACCAAGGGCTATAGCCTCATCACCTAACAATAGTTTCTTCATTCTTTTATGGATCTGTTATTTCTTATTGGGGATAATCTCAAATGAATCGGCATCCTCGAGCACGGGGAATTTGGCTTCGTAGTGGCGCAGGAAGTCGATGTCGATCTCCGCCGAAGCTGCCCACTCGGTCTTGTCGGGGCAATCCATGATGGTTTCGCCGTAAGGATGAATGATGGCGGAACGGCCGTAGTATTCACACTGCTGGTCGGTTCCGATGCGATTGCAGGCCGCCACATAACATTGATTCTCAATGGCACGGGCACGGATGAGCGTGCGCCACGCCGTATCGCGGCTGATGGGGAAATTGGCGGAATAGAGGATGCAATCGTAGTCGCCACGCTGGCGAGACCACAGGGGATAGCGCAGGTCGTAGCAGACCTGCAGGAGGAAACGCACGCCTCGCCACGCCACGACGACGCGCTTGTTGCCTGCCGTGTAGTTCTCAGCCTCGCCGCCATAAGCAAACAGGTGGCGCTTGTCGTAAAACGTGACTTCGCCGTTGGGGCGCACGAAATGCAGGCGATTGTAGCAATGGCCGGCGTCCTCGGTGGCGATACTGCCGACGACGGCGGCATCGAGTTCGCGCGCCTTGGCCTGCATCCATGCAAGGATCTCCGGTTGTTCGTCAACAATATCTATGGCCGCATTATTCAGCCCGGTAGCAAACATCTCGGGCAGCAGCAGCAGATCGGTCTTGGGAAGGGTGGACAGGAGCGTGTCCAGATGTGCCAGGTTGTGTTGAACCCGGCACCATTCAATGTCGTGTTGAAGAATGGTAATGTGCATAATCGATGATGATTCTGACGGCATTAACCGCAGATTTGACGGCAAAAATACACAAAAATCTTCAATTCTTGGCAATAAAGCGCTAAGAAAGTACGTTTTCGCTTGACTTTTGTTAGAAATGTCAAGAACGGGAAGGCCTCACCGCTCGTTTTTATCCTCTTCCTTGACCTTTCGTATTTTCTCCGCTATGCGGTCGTTCCACACCTGCCAGTAGTCGAGGAGAAGGTCTCTGACCTGGCTGACAACGGAATCAGAATGGCTCATGCGCAGCGTTTCGACATAATCGTAGAGGGCTGTGTTCACTTCGAGGATGTGCTGCTGGAGTTGCGGCGAATGGTAGCGCCAGGTGCTGAGCGTGTCGAGATGGCGCTCGATGGCGTGGGCACGGATGCGCTGGTCCATGACCCGTCGTCCTTCCTGCACGACCTTGCCGACCTCGCCGTCGAGCTCTCCGGACGGATTGGCCGGGCGTCGGCGCGTGCGCAGGTGGGTGGAATCAGGCCGCTGGCGATGAGTGCGGTTGAGCTGCGCCATGAGGTTGCCGATGACCTTCTCCTGCTCATGAAGCGCCGTCTGCAAGGAATCGATGATGTCTTCGACATCGCGCTCAAAGGCGGGCATGACGACCAGCTCTGCGCTGTCGGCTGCCTGAAGCAGACTGTCAACAGGAGGCGCGGAGGCATCGTCGCGAGGGGGCACGGAAGGCTGAGGAGCACGCCACACGGCATCGGGATCGTAAACCTCGCGGATGACAATGGGAACGGAATCGTGAACGACGGGCAAATTCACGGGATGAACAGGAAGATGCAGCGCAGCGATGCGAGCCGTGTAGTAGCGGCGCAGCAAAAGTGCTTCGCCGACCATCAACAGAGCCACCACGGGCACCACCCAAGCCCATTTTCGCAAACGTCGCAGCATAATTCTCGTCTTTCTCGCCGCAAAGTTAGAAAAAGTTTCATCAAAAAACAAAATCTTTCTACTTTAAACGCAAAACATCAAACTTTTCGTTATCTTTGCCGCAGAATTATGAGACTTCGACTGGTTATATGGCTCCTATTCGCGGTTTCATGGCTAAGCACACATGCGCACATCGAAACCATCTCATTTGCCGATGCTACGGCAAAGCAAATCTGTGTGAATCAATGGGACAGCGACGGCGACGACGAAATCAGTTTCGAGGAAGCGGCTGCGGTGACGAGTTTCGGGAGCGTCTTCTGCCGCCTGCTCTTGCAGGGGCCTTCGTCGCTCGACGAGCTGCAATACTTCACCTCGGTTGAGGAACTCCAGGAAAGGGCTTTCACGGATTGCTACCACCTGCGGTCCATCGTGCTGCCCGCAAGCATCAAGATCATTCACGACAACGCCTTCTACTCCTGCGTTGAACTGGAGAACATACAAATACCCACATCCACACAACGCTTGGGGCGCGGCTGCTTCTACCGATGCACCAGCCTGGAAGAGATACGCGTACCGCCTTCGGTTCGCGATTCCATCCCGATGGAATGCTTCGCCTACTGCTCCGAACTGAAGAAAGCCGAAATCGAGGCCAACGTCAGAATCATCGGCGAAGCGTCGTTCATCGAGTGCTCGCGTCTGCAGTCCGTCACGCTACCCTATACCACCACTCTCATCTGCGACCATGCTTTCAGCGGTTGTGGCGAGTTGAGACAGGTGTTCTGCCGGGCCAAAACGCCGCCGAGCGTGGGCAGCGACGTCTTCGATCCGAAGGTGATGAGTCATGCCGTGCTCTTTGTGCCCGAAGGATCCATCGATGCCTACAAGAAGGCACCTGTGTGGAGCGACTTCAAGTTTATTGCAGAGACCTTCGATTAGACATCAGGAAACACCAAAGGATGATTTTAGAAAGCAATGATATATCAGTTGGCACCGAAGATGTTTTATAAGACAACGAATTATACGAATTAAACGAATTTTTCTTGTCCTATAGTCGTAGACAAATCGCAAGCTTTAAATTCGTTTAATTCGTATAATTCTTGAAGTGTCAAGCGTCTCTTCGAGCCGAGCGTGTTGTTAAAAAAAAGAAATGTGCCAAGTGCTATATTGTTGCCTTTTAGAATCTGTAGCCGAGGGTGACAGCGATGTTGTGGCGATCGAGGTTCACCTCTGTGGGCTGCAAGGTCATGCCGGCGAGATTGGGGTTCTCGAAGATGAAGGACTCGTTGAGCGACGTGAACTGATCGTCGAAGGCGTAGAAGTCGCCGCGCTGGACACGATACTTGTAGGCGAGGTCGGCGAAGAAATGCTTGCCCTGATAGCCGATGCCGAGGGTGAAGAGGTGGGTAGCACCAAGGTTGATGTACTCGGTCGAAGTGCTCCAGTCGTAAGCCGGCGTGTTGCAGGTCTGGTCGAGTCGCGCACCTTTCTTGTAGGGCTTGCTGAAGAAGTTGTAGCCTCCACGCAATGCCAACTTGGAAATGGGCTTGACCTCGAAGCCGGCACGCACGTTGTGCACACCCTTGATATTGGCATGAGTCATCTCGTTCATGGCGCGATCCTTGTTCATCGAGATGGCCGAACCGTCATAGTCGTAGTAGTCGGAATTATCGGGATAGCCCATCTTGGTGTAGTTGTTCATGGAGTACTCGTACTCGACATCCCATGCGAAGTAGTCCTCGATGGTAGAGCCTAAGCTGGCGCGAAACTTCCAAGGCGTATAGACGTTGTATTCGAGATAGTTGTCGTCGTCCATATAGGAAGCCTTGGTGTAGTTGCCCTGCTCGTTGAGCACGGAGAGTGCCGCCATGCCCGTGTGGCGGAGGACATTCCACGTCGGGGTTTCTACGGCGAGGCCGAAGCGGAACGGGCTGTCCTCGATGGGGCGAATGATGGCACCAGCCTTGATATTCAAGCCGTTGCCCTTGAGCTTCTGATCCTGATAGAGGATATAGGAGTCGTCGCCGATCTCCTCGTAGGAAGCCGAGTGAGTGTAGATCATGTGGTCGATGCCGAAGGTCAGGCCCCAGAACCAACGGTCGCTGACGCTACCGCTGAGGTTGAAGTCGAAAGCCTGCAGAGAGCCGGAGGAGTTGCGGTAGTAGATGCCCGTTTCGCCTGCGTTGACGTTGCGGAAATAGCTGTCGCCAGCTTGATTGGTGAACTCGCGGAAGAAGCCAGCCGTGTACAGGTTGTCGTAGAAGGGCGAGTCGAAGTAGTAGCCGTCGTTGCCTTCCTTGAAGGTCGAGTTGGCAATCCACGCAAACATATCGCCTTGCGAGAGGCCGCCCAGTTTCTGCTGGGTGAAGATGCCCTGATTGTAGTTGATCTTCTTCTGGTAGTTGAAGGCAAAGTTCAGGCGCGTCTCGTCGCCCACGTCGCCGAAGGGGAACACGATGCCGATCTGGTCGAAGGTGAAGGCGCCGCGACTGTCGCCAAAAGCGGGCTTCGCATCATTGATCTGTCCGCCGAGGGTGAAGGAGAGCGTTCCGCGACGCATCAGGCCGATGCTGGCGGGATTGTTGCTGATGGCCGAGATGTCAGCTCCGAGGGCGCCCATGGCGCCTCCCATACCGACGTAGCGAGCCGTACCGATAACGTCCGACGTGTTGGTGGCACGGTCGTTTAGATAAGTGTCTTGTGCTTGTGCGCCGATGACCGGTAAAGCCATCAAAGCGAATAGGATGTATCTTTTCATAGCAGTCAATTATACATTATACATTATCCATTATACATTACCATTGCGCTCATCTGCGTCCGCCACCACGTGAACCGCCGCTGAAACCGCCGCCGCCACGTGAACCGCCGCCGCCGCTGAAACCGCCGCCGCTGCTGCCACGACTGACACTGCCGCCGCCACTAAAGCCGCCGCTACTGCCACGACTGACGCCGCCAAAGCCGCCGCTACCGCTACGAGAGCTGGAGCTGGATCCCGAAGATACGGAACGGGAAGAGCTGCTGGATGAAGTGCTGCGGGAAGTCGTCGAAGAGACGGTGCCGCGAGAAGTGGACATCGATGACGACGAACCACGGCTGTTGCTCACGCTGCTGTTGGTAGTGCGGCTCGAGGATGACGTGCCACGGCTGATGTAGCTGCCGCCGCGATCGCCAAGGGTGCCTGTGCGGCGACCGGAGCTGCTGCCACTGAAACCACCGGAACGGGTGGACGAGGGACGTCCAGTGTTGCGATTGGCTGTGCGGAGGTTCGCATAGCGGCTCGTGTAGTTCGTGTTGCGATGCGCGAAGCCGCTGCCGCGGTAGTAACCGCCACCACCATAATAATAAGGACGGTAGTAATAGCTGTCGTAGAAATACGGATCATAGCCCCAGTAGCCGCGATAGCCCCAGTAGGGACGATGCCAGCCGTAGTAGCCGCCATACCAGTAGGGATCATAGCCATACCAATAGGAATCCCAGTACCAAGGATCATCGTAGTAGCTCCAGTACCATGGCGAGACATAGATGCTGGTGTATCCGAAGCGACTCATGCGACGCGTCATGGCGTAGTCCTCGCCATCGGCATAGCCGTCGTAGTAGCCCTCGGAATAGGCACCGTCGGCGTAGCTGCGCGTGATTGCCGCCAGGGAGTCGTTCATCAGTCCGAGCGTGTCGGCCTCGTAGGCGAAAGTGCCGTCGGGCTGCTGCACGAGGCTGCCCGCGGAAGCCCCGCCACGGCGGTTGTACTCATCGACGTCGCGCGACGAGCCCGTGGTGAAAGTCTCGGAGGAGCCGTCGGAATAGACCACCTCGACGGGCATAGAATATGATTCCGTTGAAGTCATACGCCGCTCAGTCTTGGCAGCCTTCTTCTTGGGAACAAAATAGACGTCGTCCTGCGCCCAGGTGTTGAAGGGCAAGAGGACCAGCATTACTGCAAACAGATTCTTCATGTACTTCATTTTATTTTCGTTTTTAATGTTTGAACGCTGCAAAGGTAGCTGGATTCAGCGAATCCCACAAAGGGAAAAGCCTAAAGCTACGGGGTAAAATCCCTATTCTTCCGTGCAAAGGTACACAAATCTATGAGTTAAACACAAATAATCAAGGATTATTCACATTAATTAGTATTTGAGGCATTGTGCTTGCGGCATAAAAAAAGACGGTTGTCTCACGACAACCGACCTTTCATTAACCTTAAATCTAATACCATGAAAAACACGTTGCAAAAGTACGCATTTATTCCTTATGCGCAATAGTTTGCCACCGATTTTATGCGGTATTTTATGTTGTTTAACAAACAAAGCATCGTTATTGACATATTTGTTAACTGATTTAACACTACTCGACGTATAACACCAATCCTTTGAGGTATTCGCCTTCGGGATGGTAGATGTTGACGGGATGGTCGGCGGGTTGGTGCAACTGATGGAGGATGCGCACGCTGCGACCGCTCATCGCAGCAGCCGTAAAGACGGCCGTGCGGAACTGGTCCTTGGAAACGGCTTGCGAACACGAGAACGTGAACAGGACGCCCCCCTCGCGGATCTTCTCGAAGGCGCGGGCATTCAAACGTGTATAACCCTTCAGGGCGTTGCGCAAGGCATCCTTGTGCTTGGCGAAGGCCGGAGGATCGAGGATGATCAGGTCGTAGGCACCGGCATCCATCTGCTGAAGGTACTTGAAGGCATCCTCGGCGAAAGCCTCGTGGCGGGTGTCGCCAGGGAAGTTCAAGGCGACGTTGGCGTTCACGAGTTCAACGGCCTTGGCCGAGCTGTCCACGCTATGCACGAGACGGGCACCGCCGCGCAGGGCATAAACCGAGAAGCCGCCCGTGTAGCAGAACATGTTCAGGACGTCGCGCCCACGGGCATAGTGCTCGAGCAGGCTGCGGTTGTCGCGCTGATCGACGAAGAAGCCTGTCTTCTGCCCCCGCAACCAGTCGATGTGGAACTTCAGTCCGTTCTCCATCGCCACATCATCAGGACTGCCGCCAAGGAGGAAGCCATTCTCCTGTCCGAGATCGGCTTTGAAGGGCAGCGTGGTCTCGCTTTTGTAATAGATGTTTTCGAGTTCTGCGCCCATCACCTCCTTCAACGCCGCGGCGATCTGCTGACGGCAACAATGCATACCGACGCTATGAGCCTGCAGCACAGCCGTCTGGCCATAGACGTCGATGACCAGTCCAGGCAGGTTGTCGCCCTCGCCATGGACGAGACGGAAGGTGTCGTTGGCGGCGGAACCGGCCACGCCGATAGCCTTGCGCACGTCCAACGCGACCTGCAGCCTTCGACGCCAGAAGGCATCATCTATGGTTTCGTCGCTAAACGTGAGCACACGCACGGCAATACTGCCGATTTGCCAATGCCCCGTAGCTATATAATCGCCATTGGCAGTGAACACACGGGCCAAAGCCCCTTCTTCCTCGGGGCCTTCGATGCGTTGAATGGCTCCGGAGAATATCCAAGGATGAAAACGTTGCAACGACTCTTCTTTGCCGCGTTTGAGGTAGATGGTCATCATGATTATTGGACAATTTGACGAGTTGACAAGTTGACGAGTTGACAAGTTGACGAGTTGACGATTGGACGATTAGCTCTGAGCCCCAACCTTCACGAGTTTGAAGTCGCCGGTGGTGAGCAGGCGGTTGATTTCATCGTACATCTTCAGGCACGCCCAGGCATCGGTGGCAGCATAGCGTTTCTGAGGTTCGGTGAGTACGTCGGCTTCCCAGTTGGTCAGGCGTTGCGTCTTCGAGATCTTGCGTCTGAACAGGTTGGCGTAGAGCTTCTGCAGGCTCATATCCTCGATGCCGAGCTGCTTAACGTAGTCCTGCAACTCAACAAAGTTAACAGGCTCGAAATCAGCGCGGCGTCGCAGCTGCGACCAATCGTCGTGCAGCGACAGACCTATCCGCTGCGACGAGGAATCGGTGAGCAGACGCACGAGGCAGCTGGGCAGACCGATGAGGTTCAGGCGGAACAGGAAACAAGTGTCGGGGGTTGCGACCTGCAACAACGCCACGGGATTCATCGCCCCGGGCTTGAAGTTGGGACGTGTCTCCGTGTCGATGCCTAAACGCGGAAAGCGCAAGAGGTAGTCCACCGCCCGCCGCGCTTCGCCGACGCTCTGGATGACGATGACACGTCCGCCGAACTCGTCCTTAGGCAGCGTGGCTACCGTCTTTTTGTCGAATTTATCGTAGATAGTCTTCACTAAATATTCTTTTTGGCGTGCAAAATTACTGATTTTTGCAAAAAAAAGGAAGAAAAAGATGAAAAGTTAACGAAAAATCACTATTTTTGCCCCCAAATAAGGAATAGAAAAGATTTATGGATAAACAGACGAAGAAGAATACGACGCGCAAAAGTGCGCCTAAACGGGCTGTCAGGACTCGCGGCAAAGAGCTGACAGACAACAGCCTACATATTCATGAAGCGCTCATGGGCGAACGCGAAGACCCGATGAGCCGCACCGAATCCATCAGCATCGCCGCCGGTGTCGTTTTGCTGGCCATTGCGGCTTTCACGTTGCTGTGTCTCGTGTCGCATCTCATCACGGGTGGCGAAGACCAGAAAGTGCTGCAGAACCATCTCTTCCACGATGCCCACAACTGGGCAGGCTACGTCGGCGCGTGGTGGAGCGACTATTGGATCACTAGAGGCTTCGGCTTCGGAGCCTTCTTCCTGCCGGTGTTCCTGTTTGCCGCTTCGTTGAAGCTCACCGGCGCCTATCATGTGCGTCTTTGGAAATGGTTCATCAACTGCACCTTCCTGCTGTGCTGGGTGAGCGTGGCCTCTGCCTTCTTCTTCACTTCCACCTTTGCCGGCAACCCCGCCATCAGCTACATCAGCCCCGGCGGCTTCCACGGCCTGCGCATTGTGCAGCTGCTGGAACAGTACATCGGCTCGGTCGGCGCTTTCATCGTCATCATCCTCGTGCTGTTGGCCTATCTGTGCTACCTCAGCGCCGAAACCATCCGCATCATCAAACGCCTGCTCCACCCCCAGCAGCTGGCTCGCGAGCTGCAGGAGCGCTACCCCGTCCTCAGCCGCATCGTCGCTTTCTTCAAGCAATTCATGCCGGAGACGCCGGAAAGTCCGGAAAGCCCGGAAAATCCGGAAAGCCCGGAAAGTCCGGAAAGCCCGGAAAGCCCGGAAAGCCCGGAAAGCCCGGAAAATCCGGAAAATCCGGAGACCCCGGAAACCCCGGAGACCCCGGAAACCCCGGAGACGCCGACCCCGGAAACGCCCGATGCAACGGCCGATCCCGAAGCCGACGAGATCACCATCCCCGCCGACGACGACATCCCCTTTGCCACCGTCGCTCCGGCACCCGACGACACTACATTCACCGTAGAAGTAGCCGGCGAGGAAGAGAAAGCCGACGAACAACCCGAGATCGTGCTGGATCCTTATGACCCCAAGCGCGACCTCGAGAACTACCGCTACCCCACCCTCGACCTCCTCAAGCACTACGACATCGACCCGAGGGCCAGCATCGACATGGAGGAACAGACCAAGAACAAGGACCAGATCATCTACGTCCTGCGCACCTTCGGCGTCGAGATTTCAAGCATCAAAGCCACCGTAGGCCCCACGATCACGCTCTACGAGATCACGCCCGCTCCCGGCGTCCGCATCTCCAAGATTCGCAACCTTGAGGACGACATCGCCCTGTCGCTCTCTGCCCTCGGCATACGCATCATCGCGCCCATCCCCGGCAAGGGCACCATCGGCATCGAAGTGCCTAACGCCAAGCCGCAGATCGTGTCGATGGAAAGCATCCTCAACAGCAGGAAATTCCAGGAAACGACCATGGAGCTGCCCATGGCACTCGGCAAGACCATCACCAACGAAGTCTTCATGGCCGACCTCGCCAAGATGCCCCACCTCCTCGTCGCTGGTGCTACAGGACAAGGTAAATCCGTCGGCCTCAACGCCATCATCACCTCTTTATTATATAAGAAACACCCCGCCGAGCTGAAGTTCGTCATGGTGGATCCCAAGAAGGTGGAGTTCCCCATCTACACGCCCATCGTCAACCATTTCCTGGCTCAGATAGAGGACGACAACGACGAGCCCATCATCACCGACGTGCAGAAAGTCATCACCACCCTCAAGAGCCTATGCCTCGAGATGGACACCCGTTACGACCTCCTCAAGCGCGCGCACGCACGTAATATTAAGGAATACAACGAGAAGTTCAAGAACCGCCAGCTCAACCCCGAGAACGGCCATAAGTTCCTGCCTTACATCGTCGTCATCATCGATGAGTTCGGCGACCTCATCATGACCGCCGGCAAGGAGATCGAGCTCCCCATCGCCCGCATCGCCCAGCTGGCACGTGCCGTGGGCATGCACATGATCATCGCCACGCAGCGCCCGACGACCAACATCATCACGGGCACCATCAAAGCCAACTTCCCCGCCCGTATGGCCTTCAAGGTCAGCGCCATGATCGACTCGCGCACGATCCTCGACCGCCCGGGTGCCAACCAGCTCATCGGCAAGGGCGACATGCTCTTCTTAGCCGGTTCGGAACCCGTTCGCCTGCAATGCGCCTTCGTGGACACGCCGGAGGTGGAACGCATCGCGGCCTTCATCGCCTGCCAGCAGAGCTACAACGCTCCCTTCGCGCTCCCGCGTCCGCCCATGGAAGATGCCGGCAGCGGAGCCGCGGACGTCGATATGAACCATCTCGACCCCATGTTCCCCGAAGTGGCACGCCTCATCGTCGCGTCGCAGCAAGGCTCCACGAGCATGATACAGCGCAAGTTCTCCATCGGCTTCAACCGCGCCGGACGACTCATGGACCAACTCGAGAAGGCGGGCATCGTCGGACAAGCCCAGGGGGCCAAGCCGCGCGAAGTGCTCATTCAGGACGAAAACACGCTCGAACAACTGCTCAATAACCTATGATCTCACAGCCCGACCACGCCCATCTTGCCGCACTCGTGGATCATCTCACGATGGTGCCCTACGATGTCACACGCCACCAGCTCTACTCCGCCGCAGAGCTCTACAGCGGCTACAACCCCGAGGAGGCGGAAGCGACCTTTTCCACGTGCTACGACAGCCGCGTCTATAGCCACTTCATCGCCACGGGCAAGAACGCCCGCGACGTCGAGGAATCCCTGGCACGCTCCCTCCACGACCATGGCATCCACACGGGCCTCGCCGCCTTCCTCGAACGCTACGACAGCAAGCGTTATGTCGGCATCATGGGAGGTCATGCCCTGCGCCGCACAGAACCCATGTACCGTCAGATTGCCCATCTGAGCAAACGCCTCACGGAACTCGGGTTCTACATGGTCAGCGGCGGCGGACCGGGTGCCATGGAAGCCACACACCTCGGAGCCTGGATGGCCGGACGCAGCGACGGCGCTTTAGACGATGCCCTCGACATGCTGGCACCCTACCCCACGTTCAACGACCGGGGATGGCTCGCCTCGGCCTTCGCCGTCATCAACAAATACCCGCAGGACCGCTACATTAGCCTCGGCATCCCCACCTGGCTCTACGGCCATGAGCCCTCGACGCCGTTTGCCACGCACATCGCCAAGTTCTTCGAGAACAGCATCCGCGAAGACACTATCCTCACCATCGCCTACGGAGGCATCATCTACACCCCCGGCAGCGCAGGCACCATGCAGGAGATCTTCCAGGACGCCGTGCAGAACCACTACCTCTCCTTCGGCTTCTCAAGCCCCATGATCTTCCTCGGCAAGACGTTTTGGACCGATAGAATTCCCATCTATCCCCTGCTCCAGAACCTCATGCACACCGGCATGTACAAAAACCTGCAGCTCACCCTCACCGACGACGCCGACGAGATCGTCAACCAGCTCCAGCTGTTCCGCGATCGCCTCGAACAGCAATAAGCTATCCTTACTTCGCGCCTTCTCGAGAACAATGATGTCACCACAATTATTCATCAAAAATTGGGGCATCAATATTGCACTTGGCACATTTCTTCCTTCTTTACAACGAATTATACGAATTAAACGAATTTATGCTTGCGTCGTATCTATGCAAAGATTGGTCTATAGGACAAGAAATAATTCGTTTAATTCGTAAAATTCGTTGTCTTATAAAAACATCTGGCCATGCAAAGATTGGACTATAGGACAAGAAATAATTCGTTTAATTCGTAAAATTCGTTGTCTTATTAAAATGGAATCTGTGTGACTTTTCCATGTTATATGCAGCACAAGCTATTTTATCTAACACAGATCTCTCAGAACACACAGATTTGGCCTATTCTTTCTGCTTGGCATCTAAGTGATAAGTGAAGGTGAGGCTGGCGTAGTGGTGGCGGAAGTCGCTCCACGAGGTGGTCTGCTGATAGGCCGTCTGGCTGTAGCTTTTGTAGTCCTTGTTGTTGAGGATATCGTCCAGTTCGAGGGTGAGCTTGGCTTTGTTCTTCAGGAAATTCCAGGTTACGGAAGCGTCCCAGACGAGCATATTGCGGTTCATCGACTCGATGGTGTAGCCGCGATACATCCGCTCGTAGATCTGCGTCTTGACGACGAAATGACCGCGCGTGAGCTCAACTTCCGTGCCGAAGCGGTTGTTCCACTGGGTCGTGTTCTGCTCCGCAGCGTCGGAGTAGCGCAGGCGGTTGGCGTTGAGCTCGCCATAGACTGACACCTT